>Ga0082207_1000001_pt1 | contig 226056 bp, 208 predicted proteins | sample LakMenEpi10Aug09_FD_71540 | JGI IMG/M metagenome (GOLD analysis project Ga0082207, IMG submission 71540) | reverse complement strand
ATTAAATCCTAGTTCTTTTTCTATGAAATCGCACTCACCAATTGTCCCTTGTGTAAAACTCTCAGAATCATATTTTTGTCCGTAATTCTCGAACAGGGATTCGTACCATTGTTTTTGAGTCATATTATTTAATCCAAATCTGGGAACAGGGAACAGAAATAATACTTCTAGCTGTTATATTAAAGATTATAATAAACCTTGTGGAATAATACAAGGTCATATTTATTTTTTAAAACCATGAAATATTTAGCTTTAGCAACGGATTTTGATGGCACCTTAGCAACGGATGGAATTGTTGAGGAGTCTACCTCAAAATCTTTAGAACTCTGGCGGGAGTCGGGAAGAAAGTTAATCTTAATTACGGGAAGACAATTAGATAACTTAATTAATCATGTTCCCATAATTTATAGGTTTGATTGGGTGATTGCAGAAAATGGGGCGGTTTTATATCAACCCTCGACTCAGGTAGAAAAAATATTAGCGGAGCGCCCTTCTGAAGCGTTTATAAGCTGCTTGCGCGATCGCATTGACCAAAAACAACAACAATTACAAAATCAAGGCATTCCAGAGGAATTTTCCCAGATTGCTCAAACCCAAGCCTTAGAAATATTAGGGGTCGGACGAGTAATTATTGCTACTTGGGAAGCCTATTTGGAAATCACCCAAAAAACTATTCAAGAGTTAGGAGTTAATCTTAAAATTATTGCCAATAAAGGAGCCGTGATGATCCTACCCGAAGGGATTAATAAAGCCTCGGGGTTAAAGGCTCTTTCTGAATTCATAAACCTATCCCCAGACAAAATTGTAGGGGTTGGGGATGGGGAAAATGATTGTGATTTTTTACAACAATGTGGTTACTCGGTAGCCGTTGCTAACGCCTTACCTGAAGTCAAAAAAAGCGTTAATTTGGTAACAAAAAATAGTCGGGGATCAGGGGTTGAAGAATTAATTGATCAAATTCTCAATTCAGATGACTAATAACTAATAACTAATAACTAATAACTGATAACTGATAACTGATGATGAATCGTCGTAATTTTTTAACCGGATTAACCTTAACAGGAATTGCCACTCAGGTTCCTGTTTTTGCTCAATCTTCATCTTCTCAAAGATTACTGAAACCGAACGCTTTAAAATCAGGAGATACGGTGGGGTTAGTGACTCCCGCCAGCCCGATTTTAAAAGAACATTTAAAGTGGATTCAACTGCAATTAGGACAACAGGAACTAGCCGTTAAAGTTGCTCCCCATGTCATGAGTGAATATGGCTATTTAGCCGGAACTGATCAACAACGAGCATCAGACATTAATCAAATGTTTGCTGACCCTAATATTAAGGGAATTATTGCTACGGGTGGCGGTTGGGGAAGTAGTAGAATTTTACCCTTATTAGATTATGATTTAATTCGCAAAAATCCTAAAATTTTTCTCGGTTATAGTGATATTACCGCTTTATTATTAGGATTATATAGTCAAACCGGATTAGTAACATTTCATGGATTATTAGGAACTTCCCTCTGGAATCCCTATTCGGTTAGTTGGCTGAAAAAAATCCTATTTGAAGGACAAGCCGTAACCTTTCAAAATCCCGCCAGTGTTAGGGTTGAAACCATTTATCCGGGTCAAGCCCAAGGGAGATTAATCGGAGGAAATTTATCGGTTTTATCCGCTTTAGTCGGTTCTAAATATTTACCCAATTGGCAGGATAAAATCCTATTTGTAGAAGATATTGGCGAGGATATTTACCGAGTTGATCGAATGTTAACCCATTTGAAATTAGCCGGAATTTTAGATCAAATTTCCGGGTTTATTTTTAGTCAATGTACCGCCTGCACTAAAGGCGAGGGAAATGAACCATCTTTAACCTTATCCCAGGTATTAACGGATTTAATTCAACCGTTAAGAATTCCGGCTTGGTATGGTTCGATGATCGGCCATATTCGAGATCAGTTTACTATTCCTTTAGGAATAGAAGTAAAAATTGATACGCAACCAGGAACAATTTTAATGCTAGAAAATGCTGTAATTTAACAAAAATTTAATAAATTTAAAATTCTTCAAAAAAGTATAGAAAGTCTTTATAAAAGTTTGCTTAAATTTTCGGTTAAGCGGTTACTACCTGAAAATTTTGCTGTCTTTTCTCCCTATCTTCATGTGTTATCGGAAATATTTTCTGATCAAGTAGTACAGTCTGTATAGCGGGGAACAGGGAACAGCCCTTCCCGTGCACGGGGGGCTAGAGGGGGAGGGATCTGGGGGGAAATACTTCACCGTCTGGGTTCTAAGATCCGTCTGGTGTCCTAACTGCCTTGGCGGTTGCTATAATTACCAGAAAAAGATGATCAATTTTCCGAATCAAAATTAATCCAGATTTAATAGGGTGTAACTGCCAAAAACTTTTAAGGTTTCGGTAAAGGTTTTTAATTCAGCTAGAGCTAATTGTACGGAAGGTTGATCACTATCTGCTTCTAAATCCATAAAAAATAGATAATCTCCCAGTGAGCGCTTGCTAGGACGGGATTCAATTCGACTTAAATTAATCCCCCTATCGGCAAAAATTGCTAAAGGTTTTGCCAATGCACCCGGAACATTTGCCGGAACACTAAAGCCTAAAGATGTATATTTTCCCGATCCTGAAGGTTGTAAACTAACTACCAAAAACTTGGTACAATTATCGGGATAATCATTAATAGAATGGGCAAGAACAGGTAATTGATAAAGTTCTGCTGCTCTTAAAGATGCGATCGCGGCTGCATGGGATTCATCTCTGACATATTGTAGGGCTTCTGTAGTTGAATTTTTGGCAATTAATGGCACATCAGAAAGATGTTTTTCTAACCATCCTTGACACTGAGCTAGGGCTTGAGGATGGGAATAAACTACTTGAATATTAGCAAGATCTTTAGCTTGAGAAATCAACGCATGGGCAATCGGAAGAATTAACGCCTGTTGAATTTGAAGACAGCCAATTTGCCATAATGTATCTAGGGTCATAGTAACACTACCCTCAATGGAATTTTCAACAGGAACTACCCCAATATTTGCATCTCCTTTGGCAACTGTCCATAAAGTTTGACTAATACTTGAACAGGGGCATAACATGGTTTCTTCCCCGGTTTTTCCAGTGAGATATTGAGCATAAGCTAAGGCGGCGGCTTCTGCATAAGTCCCCGATGGGCCAAGATGGGCAATAGAAACAGTCATAATTTTAGTTCGGTAGATAATAAATGGATAGAAAGGGACGTTACAATTATTTATATTATTCTCATCAACGTTACCCTTATGATCAAGCGACTCCCTATTTTTCAGGGAGTACAGGTCATTATTCTTGATCGGTGACTCTTGATTGATGAAAATAGTTTGAATAATTCTTAAATTATATTAAGATAAGTCAAAATTAGTAGACTTTTATAACTTTCTATATGTATACCCACTTTCAAGCCTCCCAAACCGTTGAAATGGCTGTACCGGAGCCAACTTTAATTCACCATTATCTACGTCAACCGAAACGTTTGGTTAAGGCAATAGTTGATCCGACCCGTTTAGATGCCTTAACAGAGGATATTTACCGCTTAAAAATGCGTCCTTTGCAGTTTATGATGTTTAGTTTACAACCAACGGTAGACTTGAAACTATGGATACATTCCGATGGTACTCTTAACTTAAAATCCGTAGGATGTGAAATTCGCGGAATTGAATATATTAATCAACGGTTTTCACTAGATTTAGTGGGAAAATTATATCCGGTTGAATTGCAAGGAATTACCTATTTAAAAGGTCAATCTGATTTAAAAGTTAAAGTCGAACTTCCCCCGCCCTTATGGTTAACACCGCAACCAATTTTAGAAACAACCGGAAACGGACTATTAAAAAGTGTGTTAATGACGGTTAGACACCGATTAGTTCATAATTTATTATCGGATTATGCCCATTGGTCTGCGGAACAATTAGGGGTTTTAGTTCCACAAACGCCATCTATTATTCAGGTTTCCAGTGCTGAATGTTAGGGGTTAAATTAGATTAAAATGACTGAAAATTTAGAACGGGTAATTGAACATGATCGATTATTTAAAGAGTTAATTTCGACGTTTTTTTGGGAATTTTTAGAGTTATTTTTTCCCGATCTGATTCCCTATATTGATCAATCCTCTATTACCTTTTTACCCCAAGAGGTATTTATTGATATTACATCGGGGAATCGTCGAGAGGTCGATCTATTGGCAAAAGTTCGGTTTCGAGAACAGGAAAGTTTTTTCCTCATCCATACCGAAACTCAATCCTACGCTCAAGCGGATTTTGCCCGGCGGATGTTCCATTATTTTGCTAGACTAGATGAAAAATATGCACTTCCGGTTTATCCGATCGCACTCTTTTCTTTCGATACCCCCCAACGTCTGGAACCCAATAACTATCAAGTTGAATTTCCCGACCGGAAGGTATTAGAATTTAGCTATGCAGCGATCCAACTAAATCGTTTAAACTGGCGGGATTTTTTACGTCAGCAAAATCCTGTGGCGGCTGCATTAATGGCTAAAATGAGAATAGAACCCCAGGATCGACCCCAAGTTAAAGCGGAGTGTTTACGCTTGTTAGTAACATTACGGTTAAATCCAGCTAGAAATCAATTAATTTCGGGGTTTATTGACTCCTATTTGCGCTTAAATTCTAGCGAAGAAGTCGTTTTTACCGAAGAACTAAATCGCTTAGGACTAATTCAGGAGGAAAGATTTATGGAAATTGTTACAAGTTGGATGGAACAGGGAATTGAACAAGGAATTGAACGAGAAATAACGTTCATTTTGCGTTTGCTCAGTCGTCGTTTAGGAACAATTAACCCCGAAATTCAAGAGCAAATCCGCAGTCTTCCGATTGAATTAGTTGAGGAACTAGGAGAAGCATTATTAGATTTTGAAATGGATTCAGATTTATTAAATTGGTTAGCTGAAAATTGTTCCTAATTTTATAAAGGTAAGGATAATTGACAACACCTGAAAGATTGACGATGTTGGTAAGTAATACCATACTCTTGTATCGCTTGACGGTGTTTTGCGGTTCCGTAACCTTTGTTTTGTTTTAAATCATATTCAGGATATTTTTTAGCTAAACGGGTGATTAATTCATCTCGCCAAACTTTTGCGACAATACTAGCGGCTGCAATTGCAATAGATGTACTATCTCCCTTAATAATAGTTTGTTGCGGAATTAATAGTTTTGGAATCTTTTGATTTCCGTCAATTAAACAGAGTTCTGGTTCAGGATTTAACCTGATAATTGCTCGTTTCATCGCTAATAATGTGGCTTGTAAAATATTCAAGCGATCAATTTCTTTAACGGAAGCCCAACCAATTTTACAATCAATGGCGATCGCTTTAATTTCAGTGGCTAACCGAAAACGAACCCCTGGAGTTAATTTTTTACTATCTTTCACTCCAGCGCTGGTTAATTGAGCAATACTATCCTCCGACAAAATCACCGCCGCCGCTACCACAGGGCCAAATAAAGCCCCCCGACCCACTTCATCCACTCCCGCAATTAAAATAGAAGTTGGAGTCTGATATTCTGTCATTGATTTTAATTTAAAATTGCTATAATTATCAATAGTAGATGAAAACCAATATTTTAAAAATAGAGTTTATGAAAAAAATTGTTTTAATTGCTGGGTTTGAGTCTTTTAATGCTGAGTTATATCGTACAGCAGCAAAGTTAGCCAGCGCTCGTTGTCCAGAATTAGAGATTTGTGTATTTAGCGATCGCGCTATTTCAAATCAACCAGATACCGTCGCCACCGCCTTAGAAAATGCTGATGTATTTTTTGCTAGTTTATTATTTGATTATGATCAAGTATTATGGTTACGAGAAAGAGTACAAAATATTCCCATTCGTTTAGTTTTTGAATCCGCTTTAGAATTAATGAGTTTAACCCAAATTGGAGGCTTTAAAATTGGGGATAAACCGAAAGGAATGCCCAAACCAGTGCAGTTTATTTTAAGTAAATTTTCCAGTGGGAAAGAAGAAGATAAACTCGCGGGTTATATTAGTTTTCTCAAAACAGGCCCGAAATTATTAAAATTTATTCCGGTTAAAAAAGTTCAAGACCTGCGAAATTGGTTAGTTATTTACGGCTATTGGAATGCGGGAGGTACAGAAAATGTATCGGCAATGTTTTGGACAATTGCTACTAATTATTTAGGGTTAACCGTTGGCGAAATTCCCCCTCCCATAGAAACCCCTAATATGGGATTATTACACCCCGATTATAACGGTTATTTTGAATCGCCACAAGCCTATTTAGATTGGTATAAAACCCAATATCCAACAACTACTAATAATCCCGTTGTCGGAATATTGCTTTATCGTAAGCACGTGATTACTAAACAAACTTATATTCCCCAACTTATTTGCTATTTTCAAGAGGAAAATTTAATTCCATTACCAATTTTTATTAATGGCGTTGAAGGTCATGTTGCTGTTAGAGATTGGCTCATAACAACGGATGAATTAAATAACCAAGAACAGGGAAATATTCAAACCTTATCCTTATCAAAAGAAGCTGTAACCGTTGATGCAATTGTTTCTACCATTGGGTTTCCTTTAGTTGGAGGGCCAGCCGGATCAATGGAAGCCGGAAGACAAGTTGAAATTGCTAAACAAATTTTAACAGTAAAAAACGTTCCTTATTTTATCGCCGCACCTTTATTAATTCAAGATTTATTATCCTGGACTCGTCAAGGAATTGGCGGTTTACAAAGTGTAGTTTTATATGCCTTACCCGAACTTGATGGCGCAATTGATACCGTACCTTTAGGGGGGTTAGTGGGAGAAGATATCTATTTAATTCCTGAAAGAGTCAAACGTTTAACTGGAAGGGTAAAAAGTTGGATTCAACTGCGACAAACACCGCCAGAAAAGCGAAAAATTGCGATTATTTTATATGGATTTCCCCCCGGATATGGAGCCACAGGAACCGCCGCTTTATTAAATGTACCCCAGAGTTTATTAAAGGTTTTACAAGCCTTAAAAGCTCAAGGATACACCGTTGGAGAGCTACCTGAAACGGGGGAGGTATTAATTCAAAAAGTTAAAATAGCCGATGAGAAATTAGAAGCTCAACAGAACTTTATTTTTGCAGAAAATTCTGTTATTTCTAATCAAGTTAATGTCAATAAATTAGAGAAATGGTTAGGATATTTACAAAGAAGTCGGATTAAAAAACAATGGAAATCCTTAACAGAAACCGGGATTAAAACCTTTGGAGAGGATTATCATATTGGTGGAATTCAATTAGGAAATATTTGGGTAGGAGTGCAACCGCCTTTAGGTTTATCCGGTGATCCCATGCGGTTAATGTTTGAAAGAGATTTAACCCCCCATCCTCAATATGTGGCTTTTTATCAATGGTTACAAAAGGAATTTCAAGCCGATGCTATTGTTCATTTTGGGATGCACGGCACGGTGGAATGGTTGCCCGGATCACCATTAGGAAATACGGGCTATTCTTGGTCAGATATTTTATTAGGAAACTTACCAAATTTATATCTTTATGCAGCTAATAACCCATCGGAATCAATGTTAGCAAAACGTCGAGGTTATGGGGTATTAATTTCCTATAATGTACCTCCTTATGGTCGGGCGGGACTGTATAAAAAATTAGTATCTCTACGGGAATTAATTGCCGAATATCGAGAAGATCCGAAGAAAAATTCTACCCTTCAAGAATCAATTAGTCAGCAAATTGTTGATATGGGTTTAGAGGTAGATTGTCCTTTTCAAGAGGGCAAAAAATTAGGCATTGCTTTTACAAATGAAAACGCCCGATTATTTAGTGTGGAAGTTCTCTATAACTATTTTATCAAAATTTATGATTATTTACAAGTCTTAGAACAGCGTTTATTTTCATCGGGATTACATACCTTTGGCGAGAATCCAACCGAAGAAGAATTAACCACTTATTTGAATGCTTATTCCACCGAATCAATGAATCAGTTAACCACGGAAACCGAGACTCAAATTCGAGACTTATTATTACAAACATCCGATGAATTAACCAATTTATTAAAAGGACTAAACGGGGAATATATCCCCCCAGCACCGGGCGGGGATTTACTCAGAGATGGGCCAGGAGTTCTGCCCACCGGACGCAATATTCATGCCTTAGATCCCTATCGAATGCCCTCGGCGGCGGCCTATTTGAGAGGAAAAGAAATTGCTCAAAAAATCATTAATCAACAGTTAGCAGAAACCGGAAATTATCCTGAAACCGTTGCGGTAATGTTATGGGGTTTAGATGCAATTAAAACTCGCGGGGAGTCGTTAGGAATTATCTTAGAATTAGTGGGAGCCGAACCAATTAAAGAAGGAACCGGGCGAATTGTGCGTTATGAATTACAACCTTTAGAACAGGTCGGACATCCTCGAATTGATATATTAGCGAATTTATCAGGAATTTTTAGAGATAGTTTTGCTAATATTATCGAATTATTGGATGATTTATTTGTGCGGGCGGCTGATGCGGAAGAATCCGAGGATAAAAACTTTATTAGAAAACACGCTTTGAAGTTGCGATCGCAAGGAGTAGAAAACCCATCCGCCCGTTTATTTTCCAACCCATCGGGGGATTTTGGATCATTAGTTAATGATCAAATTGTGGATGGTAATTGGGAATCAGGAGAAGAATTAGCAGACACTTGGAAAGGAAGAAATGTATTTAGTTATGGACGCAAAGATCAAGGAAAAGCTAGACCGGAAGTAATGACACAATTGTTAAAAACAATGGATAATATTGTTCAAGAAATTGATTCCGTAGAATATGGATTAACCGATATTCAAGAATATTATGCCAATACGGGCGGATTAAAACGGGCGGCAGAAAAACAAAAAGGTCAAAAAGTGAAAGCCAGTTTTATCGAAAGTTTTTCTAAAGATACCACTCCCCGACAGTTAGAAGACCTATTAAGAATTGAATATCGGACTAAATTATTAAACCCAAAATGGGCAGCAGCAATGGTGAATCAAGGAAGTGGTGGGGCCTATGAAATTTCTCAACGAATGACAGCATTAATAGGTTGGGGAGGAACAACAAATTTCCAAGAAAATTGGGTTTATGATCAAGCATCTAAAACCTATGCTTTAGATGAAAAAATGGCAACCCAATTAAGACAAGCCAACCCGGAAGCCTTTCGCAATATTGTCGGTCGAATGTTAGAAGCCAATGGTCGGGGATTTTGGCAAACCGATACTGAAACTTTAGAGAAATTAAAATCTTTGTATGAGTTAACCGAAGCAGACTTAGAAGGAGTAACACTTTAATCTTTATTCCTTTCTTAGTGTCTTAGTACCTTTGTGTTTACTTTGTTTTTTTAAATAAAATAAATTTTGGTTTGCCCTTTACAGATTACAAAAATAAAATGATAAGCTAGATCTATTAACCTCGATTTAGGAGAGCTTTGATGGTGGCAAACGATGTAATAGAGATTTCTGCGGTTACTGCCGTCAAAACCTTTCTGGCTGGGTTTCATGCCCTATCTGATCCCCTGCGTTTGCAGGTCATCAATCTGTTAAGAGAAAAAGAGTTATGTGTTTGTGAACTTTGCCAACAGTTAGCCGTCAATCAGTCTAAGCTATCTTTTCACTTAAAAATTTTGAAGGAAGCCGGATTATTGGAAAGTCGGCAAGAGGGACGTTGGATTTACTATCGTCTAAACCTCAGCCAGTTTGGAGTTCTGGAAGCCTATTTAGCCAACTATCACCATTCGAGTCCCATTTTAACCTCTCATCAGGATTGTGATTAAGAGAGGTTGTATACTTGTTAATAGAATTGTATTCTTTTTAACAAATACTAGATGGAATTGATCGGGCTATAATTAAAGTATCAAGATATACTTTATTAGCCGATTCAGAATTTGGCATTCTATGTAAAAATAAACAATCATGTAAATTGGAGTCTGAAACTGATGACCAACCTAAGTTCCTTTTATTCTGGCTCTCGTTATCGGGGCAATGGCAAACCTGAGAATATCCTGTTTAATGCTAATTTGCAGGAATTTGCTCAAAAGGTAGACTTTATTGTTGGCTTGCAAACCGGGGGAAAACTTTCACCAGAAGAATCTTATGTACAAATCGAAACCTTGTGGGAAAAACTTCGAGAGAGCAAACAACATTTGGGAATTGACAAAAAAGCCGGATAATAGTCTGAATATAGAATCACTAAAATAAAGGGCGCAGATAAACTGTACCCTTTATTTTTAGGCTGGATTTTGGCAGAGTTATTTCTATTTTTGTAAAACAATATGTTTAATCGTCATTCCGGTTTTCTCCACCAATTGTCCATCCACCCACTCTTGATGATCGGGGGGATTCGCCATAAAATCTTCTAGGGAAAAGGTTTCAGTTTCGGTTAAAGTTGCGATCGCCATATTCATTGATTCGCCTTTGCAGGACTGACAAATATTATTATATCAAATCTGGATATAATGTCATCCTATCCCGATCTAATTCAATCTAAATTAACGAAATTAATTCTCTTGGGAATAACCCAAATCTGGGAGTAAATCCGGTTGATGTGAAGCCTTGACAGCCAAGCGATCGCAACATTCATTTTCTTCATCTCCCGAATGACCTTTAACCCAAAGAAATTGAACTTGATGTTGTTCGGATATAGTGAGTAATCTTTCCCACAAATCAGGATTTTTAGCCGATTCTTTTTGACTACGTTGCCAATTATTTTTCTGCCATTTCTTCGCCCATCCTTTATTCATGGCATCAACTAAATAACGAGAATCCGTATATAAATTAACAGCACAAGGAAACTTTAAGGCTTCTAATCCTATAATTGCCGCGATTAATTCCATGCGATTATTAGTAGTAAGTTGATATCCCCCTGATAATTCCTTGCGGTGAGGGCCAAACATCAACACCACGCCATATCCTCCTGGCCCTGGATTCCCACTACAAGCTCCATCGGTATAAATTGTAACTTTTTTTAAATTGTCGTTCATAATCCCATACTCAAAACCTGATACCTGACACCCGTTGCGCTATCATAGACAAATGACGTTAAGTTTTGTTGCATACCCTTGACTGCCAGTATTAGAAAACTCGAACCCGTTACTCAACCAACTGCTTGGCATCGTCTTAGGTGTCAGTGGCAGGGGGATGAAGCCATTGTGAAACAAGGACTACCCCATAGTCAACTGTCTCCCCCCTGGCAAATTTTAATGCTAGGGGATGGTTCTCCAACTCGACATCTACAATTATTAACTGGGGAACCCACAGAGGTCGATGTGATTGATATGTCAGCCATTGGTCTGAGTACGGATAACGCCCCAGAACAGATTTTAGCCGTTCCTGGCCCCCGTGTCCGCCGTCAAGTCTGGTTAAGAACCGCATCAGGACAACGGTTAGCCTACGCGACATCCTGGTGGGAAGCCAGTCATGTTGATGAATATTTACAAAATCGGTCTTTACCTATTTGGGCAAGTTTGGCACGGTTGCGAACGGAACTGTATCGAGATGTGCAAGGAATTTATTATGGGGATAGCAAAGCCTTAGAATTAGCCTTTGGAGAATCGGGGCCGTTTTGGGGACGTCATTATTTATTCTGGCATCATGGCAAACCCTTAACCCTAATTTATGAAGTCTTTTCTCCCTATTTAACTCAATATTTAGGAAAAACCGGAGAGGTTTAAATATTCTTTATTTCCTCAGAATAGCGATAAGGTTTTCTCGAAAAAATAAGTTTATCCTTGAACCAGATTAAAAAACCTATTTTCTAATAGTGACGCGGGGTATAAACCCATTGTTTTTTATCTCCTTGCTGAATAATTCGAGTTTTACTCGATCCGATTAAAATTACCGTTCGCATATCGGCATCTTCAACGGTTAATTCTGCTAGGAATTTGATCGTTACGGTCTGCCCTTTGCGTCCTAAATTATGGGCTAAAATAATAGGGGTTTGGGGCGATCGCCACTTTAATAAAATCTCTTTAGCCTGGGAAAGTTGCCAAGTCCGATCCTTAGAAACTGGGTTATAAAATGCGATCGCTAAATCCGCTTTTGCCGCCAACTCAATTCGCCCAGCAATTGTTTCCCAAGATTTGAGAATATCAGATAAGGAAATCGCACAAAAATCATGGCCTAACGGGGCTCCCACACTGGCGGCCGCCGCTTGCATAGCTGAAATCCCAGGACATACCTGAATATCTAGGTTTTCCCATTCCGGTTTTGCCTTTTTTTCTAATACCTCAAACACCGCCGATGCCATAGCATAAATCCCCGGATCACCGGAAGAAACTAACACCACCGACGCACCACCGGAGGCTAAATCTAAAGCTATTTCCGCCCGATCTAATTCCACCCGATTATCCGATTCATGGCGAATAATTTCCGGTTTCCGTAGGGATTCTACTAAATCTAAATAGGTTTTATAACCCACCCAATCCGTTGCGGTTTCCAGCACCTCTCGCACTTCTGGAGACATCCAACGGGCTGCACCCGGCCCCGTTCCCACAATCGCTAACTTGCCAGGATTTAGCCCGGTTTCTGGCGGGGAAATAGGGCTTTCTTCCCCTAGGGTAGTTCGGTAGAAATCCTTTGAGTTGCCCTGATCCAAGAGATAAACCAAACAATTTAAACTCGGTTTTGCTAATTCTAAATTATTATGATCTCGAATCTCAATAGTTAATTTTCCCTCGGCTGAAAAGGGTAACTGACTATTTTCTAACCAGTCGGCTTCACCAATTAATTTTACTGTTTCCCCCGCTAACAAATCGGAAATAAAAGTTTTAGCATCATCGGGATTAACTAATTGATAACCCGCCGGGGGAGATAATAATGTGGTTTTAAATCTAATCTCGCCACTGGTGGTAATTGCCGGGGAAATTTGCAGCGCGATCGCAATTTGACGAGCTAAATCATTAACACCTTGTAAACCGCCCAATAAAGGGACTACAGCACTACCATCTTCCGCGATCGCTAATACCGGAGGTTCGGTATTTTTATTAATTAATAAAGGAGCAATTGTCCGAATCAATATTCCCGCCGCACAAACTCCAATTATCGGTGTTCCAGTTTGGTAGAATTGTCGTACCGTTTCACCAAAATTAGTATAGGTAAAATCCGCCGATTGGGTACGATTAATTAAACCATAAATCATCCCTGAACCGATGCCCTCTTGAATTTTCCGAGCAACTTTTATACTGGTTTCTGTTAGAATAATAATAGCGGGTGGTTTCATTGGGGTTGGGTGATACTCGGAACTAAAATTAATGACCAATAGGTGACAGCTTCAGGATCAACTTCAGTAATCGGAATAATTTTCTGATTCGGCAAAGTCGCTCTTTCGATATAAAGGGCGCGATTTAATAACCCTAATTCCGCCAAAATATCCCGAACTTTGGCAAAATGTCGGCCTAATTTAATAATAGCCGCGGCATCAACTTGGGAAAGGCGATCGCGCAATATTTCCGCTTCCAATGTCCCAGGCATAATACTAAAAACATCATTTCGATAGGTGATCGGCACGCCCAACATAGCTGCGCTGGCCATCACCGAAGAAATTCCGGGGACAACTTCAATCGCAAACCGCCCAGCTAGGCGATTCAAGATATACATAAAACTGCCATACAGCATCGGATCGCCCACACAGAGCACCGCCACATCTCGCCCCAAGCTCAACTGTTCGGAAATCTTTTCGGCCGCGATATCATAATAGGGTTGGGAACTGCGCTCCACACTGAAGGGCAGGGGCATGGGAATTTCAATCTGATCGGGGCGAATAAAATCGGCCACGATCGCCCTGGCCAAAACCTTGCCATTTTCTAAGGTCGGATAGGCAATTACCGGGACAGTGGTTAGTATCCGGTGGGCCTTGAGGGTGAGTAATTCGGGATCTCCGGGGCCAATACCCAATCCATAAAGTCGTCCTAATGGGCTCATAATTCGTTTTCCTTTGCTAAGGCGTTGACTGCTGCTGCTGCGATCGCACTTCCCCCCCGCCGTCCGTGTAGGGTGATAAAGGGAACACCGCGACTATTTGCTGCTAATTCGGCTTTTGATTCTTCTGCTCCCACAAACCCCACGGGAAAACCTAAAATTAGGGCGGGTTTTGCTATTCCCAAATCCAGTAATTCTAGTAAGCGAAATAGGGCGGTGGGAGCATTGCCAATGGCAATTACAGCCCCGGCTAAATCCGGTCGCCATAATTCCAAAGCCGCGGCTGATCTGGTATTATTAATTTGACGGGCTATTTCAGGAACTTCTGGGTGATTCAGGGTGCAAATAATCTGATTATTTTGAGGTAATCTCTTGCGGGTAATCCCATTAGCAACCATCTGAGAATCACAAAGAATTTTAGCACCTTTTGTAAGGGCATCCCGTCCGATTTTTACCGCATTGGATGAGGCTTCTAAATCCTGAACAATATCGGTCATTCCACAGGAATGAATTAAACGCACTGCTACATAAGCTAAATCCTCCGATAGATTTTCTAAGGGGGTTTCGGCGCGAATCATCGCAAAGGATTTTCTATAAATATCATCACCATTTCGCAAATAGTCCAGCATATTAATTGTTTGATATTTAAAAAATTATTCTGGTTTAGTTTTATTGAGATCAACACAAACTTTTTTAATTAATGGAAGAATATCAACCAGTTTTCCCTCACAAACTTTATGGTTTAACGAGTCTTGACCCTTGCCAATATAAACTTGATAACCCTCAACTTTTTTGCCATTTTGTTCAATTATTGTTCCTAAAAGTGTAATTTCTGCCGGACTCGGTTGGGCGCATAATTTATCACAACCGGTCAAATGAATATTCACGGGGGAATTCAGCGTTAACTGTTCCTTGAGATCATCTGCTAATATTAAAGCATGGATTTGAGTTTCAGTTGCAGCTGCCGCACACCCAGGTTTGCCCGCACAGGCAACAATTCCCGCATCGACTAAGGAATTCGATAATCCAAATGGGGCTAGTTTGGGTAATAATTCCGGTATTTTTTGATTGGGAATATCGGGAATTAAAATAGTCTGCCAAGGAGTTAAGCGTAATTGACCACTCCCAAAAGTTTCCGATATTTCTACTAATTCCAAGAGTTGATCAGCACTCAATTTTCCCAATTTCAAGGATAAACCCAAATAGGATAATTTGGCTTGTCTTTGGGGATGAATGCCTAAATGGGCATAGGGTTGGGATGGTAAGGGATTTACAGTTTTTAAAACCGTCTTTTCTGGATCAAAAATTAGATTTAAAGGATACTCTAACTCAGCCTTAACTGCTTCGAGATAATTTTCTACACCCCAATCTTTCAGTAAGTGTTTCATCCGGGGCTTTTTGCCCGTTTGTAATGGATTTTGTTGAACATAATCAATATAAACTTTAACCAGCGCAGCCACCACAGATAAACAGTTTTCTAGCCTAATTAATATCGAAGTATGATATAAATTTTTATCACCGCCGAGGGCTAACTGGAAGTAAAGATCGGAGGTTGAATTGATATGATCATCAATAGTAATTGCTAAGAGTTGAATTTCATTATAACGGTGTTCCCAAGCTATCGGTGAGCGAGTTCCAATTCCCACTTTCCCCCCGCCATCAATGCCAATACTAAATTTAGGACTAAGTTCAATAATTGAGGGATGATTTTGAATAAAATAATCTAATTTTTGAACCAATGGACGAGTATCAATTAATTCTTGAGGATCAATTCCGGCAGTGGGACTAGCCATAATATTCCGCAGATGATCTATTCGAGGATCAAATGCAGCTAACCCTAAATTTTGTAAGGTCTGCAAAACTTCCAAACTGGGGGGATTTTGTACCCCCCGAATTTGCAAATTCCCTCGATTTGTGACTTGCAGGGCTTCACTTCCCCATGCTTTAAGTAATTCGGCGATCAATTTTCCCTGTTTACTATTCAGCCATCCCCCAGGGGTGCGGATGCGAATTAAAAACCCATCTTGGGCGGGAGTCCCATAAAATAACCCCGGACAAACATTTGCTTTAACTAACCAATTCACAATTATTTTTTTCTCCATGCGACGCAGAGAATTAGTTAGAAACAAGGGTTTTTTTACTATTAGTTTAAAACCGTATTTCTATCCAATCTTGAACCGCTTGAAATTGGCATTCTGACTCGCAAGAGAAAAGCTGAATAGGTAAAATCCAATTATTTTTTCCTTGATTACAGTTGCGGCACAGTAACGGAATCCCACCGGACTTTCCCAACAACAAGCTAAGAAATTATACCATAGACTATAGTTGACAATGATTTTTTTAATTATGAGCGATCAGGATCAGCAGTATCCATGGCTATCAATTATAGGCATAGGGGACAATGGACTAGAGGACTTAACCTCCGTAGGGCGGAGTCTCCTCTCCCTTGCCTCCGTAATTGTTGGGGGTGAACGTCATTTAGCAATGCTACCCCCGGAAGATAAGCGAGAAAAACTCCTTTGGCATTCTCCAATTGAAGATTCAATTAATGAGATTATTCGCCGTCGCGGTCAAGCTGTCTGTGTTTTAGCCAGTGGTGATCCGATGTGTTATGGCATTGGTGTTACCCTGACTCGTCAGATTCCGATCAACGAAATAATAATTATTCCCTCTCCGTCTACCTTTAGCCTCGCCTGTAGTCGTTTGGGTTGGTCGCTCACGGAGGTAGAAACATTAAGTTTATGTGGTCGCCCGCCAGCTTTGTTAAATGCGGTACTTTATCAGAGAGCTAAACTGTTAGTGCTCAGTGCTGATCGAAAAACCCCCGCAATTGTCGCCCAACTGCTAACCAAACAGGGTTTTGGGGAGAGTCAGATGGTGGTATTAGAACATCTAGGGGGAACCAGAGAACGCCGAATTGAGGGGACTGCCTGCGGTTGGAATGCCACGGATATCGCGGATTTGAATGCGATCGCCATTACCTGTATTTCCTCCCCAACCCTCTGTTTTCCCCCACGCCTCCCCGGACTGCCCGATCTCGCCTATCGCCATGACGGACAATTAACTAAAAGGGAGGTGCGAGCGATTACCCTGGCGGCCCTAGCTCCCCTACCCGGACAACTGCTATGGGATGTGGGGGCGGGTTGCGGCTCCATTGGGATTGAGTGGATGCGGAGCGATCGCCGTTGCCAAAGTATTGCGATCGAACAGCACCCCAGCCGATTACAATATATTGCTGATAATGCAACGGCTTTGGGAACTCCTAACCTCAAAATTGTGGAGGGAAAAGCGCCGATTGCCCTCCAAGATTTACCCCAACCCAATGCTATTTTTATTGGCGGCGGAATTACAGTCCCCGAACTCCTAGAAACCTGTTGGCAAGCATTACCATCGGGCGGTCGTTTGGTTGCTAATGCTGTTACTGTAGAAAGCGAATTAATGATGTTTCAGTGGTATAGTCAATTAGGGGGAAAACTGATCCGCATTGGGATTCAAAGGGCTGAACCTGTAGGCAAATTTTTAGGCTGGAAAGCCATGGCTCCCGTAACTCAATGGGTTGTTTTAAAACCTTATTAACATCTTTTTGGTTTGTTCTTTTAATTAACTGAAGAAAATGTTATAATTATCTTAAATTGTAAGTACCTAAACAAAATTAATTACAAATCCTCTACCCTGTTCCTTGTTCCCTTTATTTCAGTGATTACTAAACCCATTATTGGAGAAACTTGTCATCAGGTTACATTTAGTTATGGGGATGAATTGCGGCTAGATTTTGGTGAAATGTCTGCCTATAATCACCCTAAATTGAAACATTTACGCAAAGGAAGTTGGCAATTTTGTACAAGGGCAACATCTTGGATTTTCCAGCAAGGAGATCAAGTTTTAACTTCTAAGTTACAAGTTAATATAGATGCAGAAATAGATACTGTCAAAAAACTTTTGCAGCAATTGGAAAACAAAGAATTGATTAATCTTGTAAATGATAATTTCATTGAGTCTGATTATTGGTTTTTTACCCAGGAGATCACACTTTCTAAATCCGTAACGATCTCTCCTTCAGGAACCGGGGGACGTTGCACCATTACTACCGTAATTCCTAACTCCCGGGCGGCAATAATTTTGGCATAAGTGGCATCACCCCCGCTATTTTTACTAACAATTGCCCCAATTTTATGCTCTTGTAAAAGCGATCGCTCCGACTCCAAAGAAAAGGGCCCCCGTTGCAAAATTAACTGTCCGGGGGGGATGGGTAAATTCGGTTCAGGAGGGTCAATCATTCGCATCAAAAACCAGATATTTTTTACATAGGAATAGGTGGGAAGTTCTTGCCGACCAATAGTAAGAAATATGCGTTCAGCTAACCCGGGTAAAGTCTTGGCGGCAGCTTGATTTGTGTTTACCTCAATCCAATCATCTCCTAATACTGGTTTCCAAGGGGGACGAATTAGCATTAATCGGGGGATACCAGATTTAGAGGCGGCTTGAGCAGCATTAAAGGAAATTTGAGCGGCAAAGGGATGGGTAGCATCAATTAACAGATCAATGTGTTCTTGGCTTAGATAATCTGCTAATCCAGCCACTCCCCCAAACCCTCCGATCCGAAAAGAAACCGGGTTAGTTTGAGTCACAGGTTGTTGGGTTCGACCAGCTAAAGAAGCGATCGCCTCCACACCAGAAATTTGATTAATTTGAGTTGCTATTGCTACCGCTTCGGTGGTTCCTCCCAAAATCAAGACTCTTTTTTTATGATTCATCGAAAATTGCCAAAACAGATTTAATCAGTAATTATTAATTGTATTATTAATGTAGTTTTATTGTAATAATAAATAATATCCTATCCATTATATCATTATCAGAGGCAATTTGTCAAGTTATAATCAAGAATATTTTTACATAGTTAAACTTAGTATAGCCATCCTAAATCAGTTGTAATATTTCCATCTATATTTACCCCTCCCAACCCTCCCATTACTAAGGGGAGGGCTAGGGTGAGGTTATATATTTCTATCACAAATCATTTAAGATTGCTATATATAATTCAATGTCTTGAGGATATTCCCTATAACATCAATTTTTTTCCTAAACTGACATCCATCGAAAATCTCTGTAGGGGGTTTATTAACCTTTTTTTAATTTTTATTAAAAAATGTCAAAATTTGAGGGTGATGATTGTAAAATGTATAGGGAGGGACAAACAGAAAACTCTTGGTGTGTCAAACACTCTGCAAAAAGTACGATAACTACGAGTAATCGGATAGACAATGCACAGAACCTAGTTGATGCTCAACAAACACGGGACACAGGCAGATCAAGACCAACTTTATCCTATTGCATCCATTGATCAGGAATGGGACATAGATGGGAATCAAGAAGTTGGATTACTAGATAGCCCCATACTGATTCAGATGATTGCAGACCTACTGCAAGTTGCCTTGATTGTCAGTCATAGGGGTGATGGTCGGGTTTTTTATTGTAATTCTCGCTTCCAAAATACCTTTGGATTGCCTCCCTCGGAAATGTCGGACTTTGCTGAATCTGATATCTTTGCTGATTCCACGGATAGAGAAATTCTGCTGGAGAAATTGCAAGAACAGAATTCCATACAACAACCTCTACAAGTAAAACGGTTAGATGGAACGCTCTGGTGGACATTAGTATCCATGCGTTTGCTAACAGTAAATGGGGAAAAGTTAATCCTGTCCACCTACTCCGAACTCCTTCCCAATCCACCTACTCAACCCTTACCAACAGAAGAATTTCCCAGCTTGGCCCGGTTAGACCCGCTTTTAGCCACCTTGCAGTCTAAGATTAGTCAGCAAGCCATGGTTGCTTACCTCGGTCAACAGGCTCTAATTCATTCTGACCTATCAGCTTTAATAGATGAAGCGGTCTGTGTTGTAGCAAAAACCCTGGATGTAGAATACTGTAAACTTTTGGAACTGATGCCCGGAGGTCATGCTTTTTGGTTGAGGGCGGGGGTCGGTTGGCAAAAGGGACTGGTCGGCAATGCTCGGGTAAGTGCCCATATTAACTCCCAGGCCGGGTATACCTTACTCAAGAATGAAACCATTGTGGTAGATGATTTACGGGTGGAAACTCGATTTTCTGGAACTCCCCTGCTACATAATCATCGGGTGATTAGTGGTATGAGTATGGTTATTGCCCGTTGGGGACAGGATTCGGGCTTGAGCAAAACCCAGGTAGATTCTCCACCCATCCCACCCCCCATGTACGGGGGGCAGGGGGGGTGGGGGGTTTTAAGTGTTCATAGCACTCGCCATCGTCAATTTACCCCAGAAGATGCACATTTTTTAGAAGCGATCGCGAATGTCTTAGGGGCAGCGATTGAAAGTCATCGCGCCCAAGGACGTTTACAATTGATGGAACGAGCTATTAATAGTAGTAGTAATGGGATTGTGATTACCGATGCCACCCAACCGGATAATCCGATTATTTTTGTGAATAATGGGTTTGAACGAATTACGGGATATAGCAGGGAAGATATTTTAGGAAAAAATTGTCGATTTTTACAAGGGAATAATTCCCAAGATGCGGCCGTTAATGAACTTCGTCATGCTATTGCAGAAGGAAAAGAATGTCATGTCGAACTCCAGAATTATCGTAAAGATGGTGCGTTTTTTTGGAATGAACTTTCCATTGCTCCGGTCTATAGTCCTAAAGGATATTTAACTCATTTTATTGGGATTCAAGCAGATATAACTAAACGCAAACAATCGGAACAAGCCTTAGTTTTAAAATCCCAAGCCTTAGCTCAGTTTAGTTCTAATCTCAAACATTTGCATCGGATTACAACCTATAATCATCAAAACTTAGATGAACTATTTCGAGATTATCTCGAAGTTGGATGTGAAATTTTTCAATTATCAATTGGTTTCATCAGCAGACTAGAAAACAATCATATTATTATTGATACCGTTCATTCGGATTTAGATTTAATTCAACCCGGCATGACATTGCCTTTTGAAGAAAGCTACTGTTGTCAAGTCATTCAGACCCAGATGACTCAAGTTCATACCCAAATCGGGCAAAATCCCCAATTCAATCAACTCCAATGCTATCAAAGGTTTCATCTACAAACCTGTTTAGGAACTCCGATTTTGGTAAATGGTGAAATTTATGGAACCTTAGCTTTTGCTTCTTTAGAGGTTAAAACCGCAGATTACAAATCCTATGAACTGGAAATTTTAGAGTTAATGGCTCAAAGTATTGGTAGATTTATTGCTGCTAATCAAACAGAAAAACAACGACTAAAAGCCGAATTAGCTCTGCGAGAAAGTGAAGAACGCTATCGCCGTTTAGTTGAATTATCTCCTGAAACTATTGCAATTCATAATGGAGAACAATTAATTTATATTAATATGGCTGGAGCCAAATTATTAGGAGCAAATCGCCCTCAAGATTTGATTGGCCGCTCTATCTTTGATTTTCTTCCTCCTGATCATTTTAATTCCATTAATAATCCACTTCAAGATCATAACAATGAAGAGGAAACTCGGTCGTTAATAGAACAAAAATTAACTCGGTTAAATGGAGAAGTAATTGATGTAGAAATTGTGGGAATTCCAGCTACCTATCAAGGTCAATCTGCGATTCAAATTATTATTCGAGATATTACCGAACGCAAACAATTTGAAGCCCAACTCATGTATGAAGCCTTACATGATACCCTGACCCAATTACCGAATCGGAGCTTTTTCAATGAACGTTTGGCTCAAGCATTAAAACGATCAAAACAAGAACCCAATTATCAGTTTGCTATTTTATTTTTAGACCTAGATCGATTTAAAGTGGTTAATGATAGTTTAGGACATCTCATGGGAGATCAACTGTTAATTGAAATTTCCCATCGTCTTTTAAATTGTGTCAGTGCCTTAGATACCGTTGCCCGTTTAGGTGGAGATGAATTTACAATCTTGATTAATCGGGTTCAAAAAATCAGCGATGCAACCAGTATGGCGGAGAAAATTCACTATGAATTAACCCAACCTTTTTATATCCAAGGACATGAAATTTTTACGACCGTTAGTATTGGAATTGTTCCCAGTCGAGGTCATTATCTACCATCGGAAAATAATAGTCAAATCCATCAGTGTTTATTGTATAATAACCCGGATGATTTTTTACGAGATGCTGATATTGCGATGTATCGGGCTAAGGCAAAAGGCAAAGCTCGATATGAAGTTTTTGATTTAAGTATACATAGTCAAACCCTGTCTATATTGCAGCTAGAAACGGATTTACGGCAAGCTATTTATGGACGCATGATAATTGACAAACCACAAAAATCAGAGTTATCAAATCTCCTTGAAAGTCATGATTCAACGGCCTTAAAAACTACAGAATACTTATTAGAAAGCTCCGGTGATCAACCCACAAATATTAAGGGTTTTAAAGTCTATTATCAACCAATTGTTTCTTTATTCAGTGGTAGAATTACTGGCTTTGAAGCTCTAGTCCGTTGGTTCCATCCCACCCGGGGGTTAGTATCACCTGTAGAGTTTATTCCTGTTGCTGAAGAAACCGGATTAATTATTCCCCTAGGGGCTTGGGTTTTACGAGAAGCCTGTCAGCAATTGCAAGTTTGGAAACAACAATTAACCCAAAAATTTAGTTCTATTCAAACTGCCTCTACAGAAGACATTTATCCTGGAAAACAACGGTCTCATTGTGATATTTATCCCTTGACAATGAGTGTGAATCTCTCAAGTAAACAGCTTTGTCAAGTTAATCTCTTAGAACAAATTGATCAAATCTTATCTGAGACAGGTTGTAATCCTAGTGATTTAAAACTAGAAATTACTGAAAGTGTGATTATGGAAAATTTATCCACTTCGTTTATGATTCTAGCTCAAATCAAATCTAGGAAAATTCATCTATCAATTGATGATTTTGGCACGGGGTATTCATCTTTGAGTTATTTACATCAATTCCCCTTAAATAGTTTAAAAATTGATCGTTCATTTATTAGCCCTTTAGATCAGAAAAGTAGTGTCTTTCAAGGAAAAAAAAGCCAGCCTTTACAAATTGTCAAAGCTATTATTTCTTTAGCGCAAAATTTAGATTTAGATGTTGTGGCTGAAGGGATAGAAACCCGTGAACAAAGGAGAATTTTACAGGAGTTGGGTTGTCCATTCGGACAGGGTTATTTATTCGCTAAACCCCTAGAAGCTGAACAAGCGACCAAACTATTACTATCGGAGGCTAAAGAAATCTCATGATCACACTGATTTTATACAGTAAACCGGGCTGTCATTTATGCGAAGGACTGCAAGAAAAATTGGAGAAAATTCAAGCATCATCCCAAACATTAGGAAAATTTCAATTAGAAATTCGAGACATTACTACCCGGGAAGATTGGTTTGAAGCCTATCAATATTCTATTCCTGTTCTGTTTAAATCCGGCGAACCAAACCAACCCATCCCCCGTCCTGCACCTCGAATGTCGGTTATACAGTTGGAACAACTGTTACAGAAGTATTTGTAGGTTTCATCCCACGGCTGAAGCCAGTGGGCTTTCACGCTCCCACCCTGGCTTTGTAAAAAAGTTCATTGTTGCGCTGAGATCACTCTGGGTAGATGCGCTAAAGCGCAACAACGAGGCTGTTACTTTATTTATGACAAAAAATTACAAAACTCCTTTGGAACTGGGGATAGTATTTGCCCGACGGGAATCAATTTCAACTGCCATTCTTAGGGCTCTAGCAAAAGCTTTAAACCCGGCTTCAATAATATGATGGGAATTGATTCCATCTAACTGACGTAAATGCAATGTTAGTTGACTATTATTAACAATAGCTACAAAAAATTCTCGCACTAATTGAGTATCATAGGTTCCCACTCGTTGGGTCGGAATTTCTAAACCATAAGTCAGGTGAGGACGACCGGAAAAATCTAAGGCCACTTGGACTAAGGCTTCATCTAAAGGGGCAATAAAATGACCAAACCGGACAATTCCTTTGCGATCGCCTAATGCTTTAGCTAAAGCCAAACCCAGAGTAATTCCCACATCTTCATTGGTATGGTGATCATCAATTTCAATATCTCCGGTGGCCTGAATTTCTAAATCAATTAAGCCATGGGACGAAATTTGATGCAACATATGATCTAAAAATGGAACTCCTGTAGAAACCTTACAGATTCCTGTTCCATCTAAATTAACAGTTACATTAACCTCCGTTTCCCCCGTTTTTCGGTGTACTGTTGCAATTCTAGGAAGCATATTTAAATCAGTCATCAGTCATCAGTTATCAGTTATCAGTTAATAGTTTTCAGTTAATAGTTAACAGTTAATAGTTAACAGTTAATAGTTAACAGTTTTTAGTTAACAATTATCAGTTATCAGTTAACAGTTTTTAGTTAACAGTTGTCATTCAACAGTCATCAGTCATCAGTTATTAGTTATTAGTTAACAAGCTAACAGTTGATTAACTCTTAAACTGACAACTCTTAAACTGATAACTGTTAACTGTTAACTGATGACTGATTAATTACATTCCCATGATGCAATAACCCGAATCGACATACAGAATTTGGCCTGTAATGCCGCTGGATAAATCGCTACTCAGGAAAGCCGCTGCATTACCGACTTCCGTTTGAGTCACCGTCCGTTTTAGGGGGGCGATTTCTTCGACGTGATGAATCATGTCTAAAATCCCACCCACGGCCGAAGATGCCAAAGTCCGAATCGGGCCAGCCGAAATGCCATTCACCCGAACTCCCAATGGCCCCAATTCCGCCGCCAGGTAACGAACATTCATTTCCAAGGCTGCTTTAGCAATTCCCATGACATTGTAATTAGGAATCACCCGCACCCCACCTAGATAGGTTAGGGTGATAATGCTACCCCCTTGGGTCATTAAAGGTTTAGCAGCCGCACTCAGTTGGACTAGAGAATAGGCACTAATATCTAGGGCGCGAGTAAATCCAGCCCTGGATACATTGCTAAAGTCCCCAGACAGTTCCTCCTTTCCCGCGAAGGCCAGACAATGGATCAGAATATCAATTCGTCCCCATTGGTCACGGATGGCCGTAAATAACTCCTCGATTTGAGTATCATTCTGGACATCACAGGGCAGAAATAAAGTAGGGTTAAGGGGTTCAACCAATTCTTGCACCTTTTTTTCAAAACGACCTTTCTCATCAGGAAGGTAGGTGATTCCAAGATTAGCTCCAGCTTGGTGAAGCTGTTGGGCAATGCCCCACGCAATGGAGCGATTATTGGCAATGCCGGTAACAAGTGCGTTTTTTCCGTTCAAATTCAGCATAATAGATTATTCTATAAGTAATTGGTATCCTAATCAAAGCCATGGATTTGCCGATTTCTACCGGGGATAAAACATTGATCAGACAATCATCCGTCGATTAAACAGATAAATGATGCAATTAGCGTAAACTGAAATACGGAAGATATATTAGAGCATTATTAGTGCAAGGGATCGGGTTGTGACGTATGATAGACCGTTAGCAGAAGTGTTCCGCAGTATCGGCGGAGGGGCGTTCCCTCCTGTCGTGGAAAGCTTTGAACGGAGTAAGACGATCTTCTTTCCCGGCGATCCGGCGGAGCGCGTCTATGTTCTGATCAAAGGGGCGGTGAAATTGTCCAGAGTCTATGAAGCTGGAGAAGAAATTACCGTCGCTTTACTTCGAGAAAATAGTGTATTTGGTGTTTTATCGTTAATTACAGGTCATCGGTCAGATCGGTTTTATCATGCCGTTGCCTTTACCTCTGTAGAATTACTCTCAGTTCCGATTGAACAGGTGGAGAAAGCCCTGAAAAGCGATCCCGAACTGCCGATGGTGATGTTGCGCGGATTATCGTCTCGGATTTTACAAACAGAGATGATGATTGAAACCTTAGCTCACCGAGATATGGGATCGAGATTAGTTAGTTTTCTCCTGATTCTTTGTCGAGATTTTGGCGTACCGGGTAGAGACGGAATTCGGATTGATTTGAAACTTTCCCATCAGGCGATCGCAGAAGCGATTGGTTCCACGCGAGTTACCGTTACCCGTTTATTAGGAGATTTACGACAAAAAAACATGATCTCAATTTATAAGAAAAAGATCACAGTCCATAATCCCGTTACCCTAGGTCAACAATTTACTTAATCTACGGTTAGGTTTCCTAGATTAACCTAGAAAAGATCTAGGAAACTTGCTATTAGATATAATTAGAGAAAATTGGGCAAACTGCATTAACTAGATTATTAAATTTTTAGATTCTCAGGTTTTTAAGTCCTGAGTTTCCACTCTCCCAGATTTTTCTTACTTTATGACCGCAGGAATTATCCTGGTTATATCCATCTTAGTTTTGGGTGGCGTGATTGCGACGGTTAGCGATCGCCTGGGAACTAAAGTTGGAAAAGCCAGGCTGAGTTTGTTTAATCTTCGCCCCCGCAACACTGCTATGGTTGTGACTATTTTAACTGGCAGTGTGCTTTCGGCATTGACCTTGGGGATTTTATTTGCTTCAAGTAAACCCCTACGTCGGGGTGTGTTTCAAATTGATCAAATTCAAAGTAGATTGAATGATGCTCGGAAGGATTTAACGAGAGCAGAAGATGAAAAAAGGCGAGTCGAAAAGGATTTAACCAGAGCTAAAACGGAAATTAACACCGCTATGGCACAGTTAAATATGATTAATCAATCCCTACAAACGGCTCAATCTCAAGCCGTTAAAACAGCAGAAGAATTAGAAAAAACTCAGAATCAATTAGGAGATCTTCGGAAACAACTACAAGATATTCAAATAGAAAGAAAAGCAACGGAAGCCGAACTTAAAAATAGAGAAAATCGACTTCAAGAGGTATTTAAACAAAAAAAAAGTTTACAATTAGAAATTCAAAAACTCAGAACTGAACGTCAAAATTTGATTCAGCAACAAGAACAGGTCAAAGCTCAAATTCAAAATCGCGATCGGGAAATTGTGAAACGGGATCAGGAAATTGGCAAACGAGATCAAGAAATGAAACAGCAGGATCAAGAACTTGAACAACAGGAGCAACAGATCAAAGAACAGGATCAAATTATTGCTAAACGGGAATCTCGGTTGGAAGAATTGGAAACAGAACAGAAAAAATTAGAACAGCAAAAACAAGTTTTAAGTCAACAGGTTGAACTGATTGGACGGGATTTTCAATTATTACGAGAAGGAAGTGTTGTTTTAGAACGAGGACAGGTTCTATCTAGTAGTTTAGTCAGAATTAGTGATCCAAAAACTGCAATTCAGGCGGTTAATACCCTTTTAAAAGAAGCGAATAATTATGCCGTTGAGTCTATACAATTGGGCAATATAAAAGCGGGTCAAGTTCAAGTAATTCAAATTACAAAAGTAGAGGTTGAAGATTTAATTAATCAAATTGATGATGGTCGAGATTATGTGGTACAAGTGATTTCGGCGGCTAATTATTTAGTTGGGGAAACAAAAGTATCGGTTTTTACTAAAGCTGAACCGAATCGATTATTATTTAGAACAGGGGAAATTATTGCAGGAACAACATTAAATCCTTCTATTTTATCTGATGATCAATTGAGAAAGCAAATGCAACAACTTTTAGATGCGTCCAGTTTTCGGGCGCGTTTTGTTGGAGTTGTGGGTGGAACAGTCCAAATTGGGAATGATAGAATGGATACATTAATTCGTTTTTTCCAACAAGTTCAAGAACATAATCAACCCTTGGAAATTCAAGCCATTGCTGCTGAAGATGCCTATACTATTGGGCCATTGCGACTGGATTTATTGGCGCTTCGCAATGGAAAAGTGATCTTTAGTACCCGACGACAACAGGAACAGCCTAATAATTCTAATCCATTAGAAAATCCATCCACCCAGAGACAGAATAATATAGGATATCCAGATTCTCAATCTAATTATACTCAATACGATGATAAAAAATAAAATGATTTTAGGGTTTGATCCTGGTCGAGAAAAATGTGGAATTGCGGTGATGGGTGACGGTTCCCAGTTATATTATCATGAGGTGATTTTATCGCCGGATGTTCCTAAAATTATTGAATCTTTGTGTCAAAAATTTACTATTGAAACGGTGGTAATGGGAGATCAAACAACTTCAAAAATGTGGAAACAAAAACTAACTGAAATTTTGCCAGAATCCCTTTCTATTATTCAAGTGAATGAACGATATTCTACCTTAGAAGCGCGCGATCGCTATTGGCAAATTTATCCCCCTAAAGGTTTAACTTGTTTAATTCCCAAAGGAATGCGAACCCCACCTCGTCCGATTGATGATATTGTGGCGATCGTGTTAATTGAACGATATTTGAATCAGTCATCACTCATCAGTCATCAGTAGAAACCTGCCATGGCGCGTCTCTAGCAGTTATCAGTTTTGAATTGATTCAGGACTTACGCAATTTTCTATGCGTAGCGTAGCTCTGTCACGAACCCAAGCAAGGATTCCGGCGTTGGAGCGTAGTATTCTATCCTTACCCCATATATTGAAATTCACATTAACCATAATTCAAACTCCTCACACTGTATCGGCTCAATGGCTCACCATTTGGCTCAATATAAAAGGCTCATTTGGCTCATTTAGATCATTTGGTTCATTTTTGACACCAAAGCATGATATGATCAAGGGCGATCGCACATTATCGGGCAGGTATCCAAGATGACAGCCACCCTGATTCAGCCACCCCAAGAGAAACAAAGTCCCCTTGCGGATCATGTTCTTTTGAAAAATATTAGTTGGCAAACCTATCAATTGCTGTTACAAGATTTAGCGCAACAGCAGGGGATTCGCTTGATTTATGACCAAGGTTTACTAGAAATTATGACACCTTTAGATCCCCACGAAGGTAACAAAAAACTATTAGGCCGTTTGGTAGAAACTCTGACTGAAGAATTAAATATTGAAGTCAGGAGTTTGGGTTCGAGAACTTGCCAACGTCAAGATTTAAACAGAGGTTTTGAACCCGATCAATGTTACTACATTCAAAATGAATCTTTAGTCTGGGATAAAGAGCAAATTGACCTGCAACAAGACCCACCACCGGATTTAATTATTGAAATTGATATTACCAGTAGCTCTATTAATCAATTAGAACTTTATAGAGCGTTTCTTGTACCGGAAGTTTGGCGGTATGATGGAAAAAATATAACATTCTATCAATTAGAAGGAGAATCCTACCGAGAAACCGATAACTCTCCTACTTTTCCCTTTCTTTCTAAAAGTGACATTATGCACTTTTTGGAGCTCAAGAAAACGACTAGGGAAAATGCTTGGATTGGCTTATTTCGTAAGTGGGTGAAAAGTCAAATTCCAACAGCAAATTGAATGAGTAAGAGGTTGCGTAATGGCGGGTTTACTCAGGGCGTCTGAAGAAGGGCTAAAAATCATTGACATGGTAAGGCGCAATCTCGGATCAAAAAGCCTATAGTTATTATATTAATATTCCGCTCAAACCTAAATCTGAATGGCAAAATATTGAGGATATTAAACCACTAATCAGAGCGCACTATCATGCGTCTCAGGCAGAGGATTTAGACGCAGTAAAGGCGATAATTACTGAAGTATGCGAGGTTATTGATTGGGTGGGGGGTTTTATCAATATATTTGCCACCCACCGAACAATGCTCACTATTCCAGTTAGACTGTTAACTGTTGCAGATTCAGAGGAAACAGAGGAAACAAACGTACAAGCCAAAGACCAAGAAAAATAAAGGAACATAAAAGTTTGATCCCTGCACCCCTGCTCCTGCCTCCAGTTCTCCCTATTCCCCGCCTTAGATTTTCAGTAACAGAAAGCCACCCCCCAAACCCAAAAGAATCAGAGAGAAGCACAGGAACGCGGTTGAGAAAATTTCGCCAGTCATGTATTACAACTCCATTTATGATAGTTAAGGTTTATTGTATCGGATTGTTGTCCCCTGATCACGGCTTCAAAGCCTAACTAAATTTATGTCCAATTTTGCTGACCTCGGACGTTTCTTATTGATCTAAATAAAATTGTAGTTATTGGCGGTTCATCTGGGGGACATTTAGCAACTTTATGCAGTATTTTACCCAATGCTGCTGGATTTGATTTATTAACAGAAACGGCAGGATTCATCAGAGTATACTCTAAGAAAACAGTCCCCTGAAGATTTTATTAACCCATGTTAGAACTGCACTGTCATACCACTTACTCTGATGGTCAACTGACTCCAACGGAACTGGTCAAAGCCGCCGCCGAGGCTGGAGTTAAGGCATTAGCAATTACAGATCATGATACTTTATCCGGTTGGGAAGAAGCATTTCAGGCGGCGCAATTCTATGATATAGAAATTGTCCCAGGTGTGGAATTATCAACGGTTCATAACGAAAGATCATTACATATTTTAGGGTTTTATCCTGATAGAGATAAATTAGAAAATCCTCTTAAAGAACGTTTAAATGGACGCAAAAATAGAGCCAATGAAATCATAGCAAAACTGGCTGAACTTGGTTATCCAATTGAGTTAGAACCCATGGGGGAAGGAATGGCTGTGGCACGTCCTCATATTGCCATGGCGATGTTTAAAGCGGGTTATGTTAAGTCTACTAAAGAAGCTTTTGATCGCTGGTTAGGAGAACATAAACCCGCATTTGTTCAGTATGACAAATTCTCTAGTATTGATGGGATTAAATTATTAAAATCCTGTGGTGCAATTCCCGTTTGGGCTCATCCTTATTTATATCAAGGGGGAAAGATTGAAACGGTTTTTCAAGAATTATTAGAAGCTGGATTAATGGGGTTAGAAGTTTATCATCCCCATCATAGTTTATCACAAATTCAACGGTTAGAAAAACTTTGTGATGAACATGGTCTATTAAAAACTGGAGGGAGTGATTATCATGGCATAGGAGAAATCAATCAGTTTAATTTACCTCTGAGTTTATTAGAAACCATGAAACAATCAGTTATCAGTTTTTAAATAATCGGTAATAAAATCTCAAATTCCGTCCCCACCCCTAAATCAGAAATAAAGTTCAGTTGACCCCCATGTTTTTCGCTAATAATTTGGTAACTAATAGCTAATCCTAATCCGGTGCCTTTTCCGGCGGGTTTAGTGGTAAAAAAAGTATCAAAAATTCGAGATTGAATTTCTTGGGGAATGCCCATTCCATTATCTCGAATACAAATGGATAGCCATTCTGAGTTAACATCAATATCAAGAATATTTTGGTCAATTAAAGATCGGGATTCTTTGTAAGTTGGTAAACAATATAATAAGCGATTTACCTGAGAAAGTTGGGCTAATTGAGCCGGATATATTTGATCTTCAGATAGGGTTTTAACCCTGGTATTAATCTCGATTTTGGGGGATTGTTGATCGGTTTCTTCCCTTTCTTCTAAGGCATCAATGGCATTAGAAATTAGGTTCATAAATACTTGACTGAGTTGACCCGAATAACACTTGATTAAAGGAATATCACCATAGTTTTTAACTACTTCTATTTTCTGTTTCAGACGATTTTTTAAAATTAATAACGTCCCATCCAGACAATCATGGATATTAATTTCTCGCCGTTGGTTCCCATCGATATGAGAAAAACTATGCAAACTATTAACCAGTTGACCCAGACGTTCTGAACTAACTAAAATACTTTTAATTGCTTCTCCTAAGTCTGGTTGCAAAAATTCAAAATCAATTTCTGCTTTAACATCATCAATCGCAGTACAAGGTTTTTCTATATTTTCTTCATAGGTTTGAATTAACTTCATTAAATCTTGATAATAATTTAATAGACAACTAGAATTTCCTACAATACAACTAACAGGATTTCGGATTTCATGGGCAACTCCAGCGACCATTTTTCCTAAACTGGCTAATTTTTCAGTTTGAATTAATTCGGATTGAGCTTGTTGACGTAATAATTCAGTTGCTAATTGATGAATATGGGATTGAGCAACTAATAACTGTTGAATATCCAGCAGTTGATGATAATTTTCTGTTAACTGAACTATAATTGGTTCATATAACAATTCAGGCGATCGCTTGACAACTTGATGGGCTGCTTCTACAATTAAAGTATCTCCAGATAAAACCAATAATTCTATTTTAGCAAACCGTTGTAATGAGCGAATAGAACGTTGTAGAAATAATTCTCGTCCATAGGGACGACTTAAATGTTCTAAAAATCTCCGTCGAGAAATCATCCCACTAAACTGACCATCTTGAGTTAATATTACACCTGGAATTAGGGGATTTTCTTCTAACTTTCGAGTCACAATAATTCCAGGTTGGTTGACATCAACCTGAACATCATATAAAGATAAATTCTTGAGAGTTGACTCTAAGTTTAAGTCATTAATTGACGAGAAAGGAAGGAGTGAAAACTGCATTTCCGTATCGTAGATATTGACCATAATAATATTAATGGTAATTCATCAAAATTTAACTTATAGGATAAAGGATGCCTTTTAACCCTGAAAGCATTCGGTTCTATTTTATTCCATAATTTGGAATTTGAAGCGAAATTCAAAAATTTAACCTATTATTAATATTTTTACCTGTTTTTAATCTTAACTCATGACCCCGTAGGGGCGGGTTCGAGTTAACCTTTAATCCCCACAAACAATCTCCCAAAACCAGCCCCGAACCCATTCCAGAATTCGGGATTAATTTAAGATTAATTTTGGGGTAGGGCGGGTTTAGAAAGATTGTCTGTAGATATTATCAATCGTTGTGGAAACCACCCCTACGCTTTTAATCATTCATTATCGGAGAGAATTTGTAAGCGAATTCTGCCCTCGCTACCATCGCCTAATTGCACTTCAATAATTTGACCTGCTAACTGTTCTAAACAGCCTAAAAGCGATCGCAAATGGGGGGTACTTGCCCCCGTATCCACATATAAACGGTCGGCTAAACTGCCAACTCGTTTCCAACTGCTATACAGTTTAACCATAGTTTGTTCGAGGACAGTAGCTTGTTTAACTAAATCAGAAGCCGTATTTAAACATCCCACCCGCAACGCTTCTTCTAGCGCCATTTCCATATCTACAGAAGACTGATTTAAGGCTTGAACTTGACCCGCCGCATCCAAATATTTAGATAAATTTTTGGCTTCCGATGTTAACTGTTTAATCGTATCAACATCGGGATTTTCGATCATTTCCCGTTTTAATTCCGTAATATGTGCTTCGGGTAATTTTTCCATTTCTCGAACTAATGGCGCCAAATAGCGAGGCGGCATTGCCCCCTCCGTGGCTTTTTCTCGAATGCTATCAGGAATTAAATCGGAACTCATCGCCGTCCATTCATCATTCAGTTGTCGGACTTCACGGCGAGTAATGCGATCGCCATTACAAGCCGCATCACTAACCATTTGTTGCACTTCTGCGGGTGCTTTTGCCGTTTCTATAAACGCCCTTTTACTAAAATTATTAATTGCATCGGGGTTAAGATGACCTTGAAGTAATAAGGCATCAGCACTATTAGCTAATTCAATTAAAGCATAGGCTTGACTTTTGCTAATTTCCCGTTCTTTTAACCAATTTAAAAAGCCTGTACCCCGTCCTTCGCCGCCTTTTTTTTCTCGATCTCGGACAACTCTTAATATTCTGCCGCGCCAGATTTCTGTTTGCAAGTCGAAGCGATCGCAAACTTTCCAAGCGACATCAATTTGCTGTTCAAAATCTAATTCAGGAATTTCCGCTTCTGGATCAGGGAGTTCAAAATGCAGATCCTGAAATTCTGCTAAAACCTGGATCAGTTCATCGGGGATTTGGGGACTGTCGGCCATTGGACGCACGTTGGGTTGGGAGACTGCGGGATCATTATTGCACAATTCGGGAACCTCTGGAGTCATTCTGCGGGTGCTGTGTCCAGTTTGGATGAGCTATCATCGTTAATGATGTACAATTGTTTAATTCTTGTTCTAGCGATTTTAGGCGAGATTAACGATAGGTACTTGCCATTTCGAGCTATTATTTTTGTTAATCTTTTTTTAGAGTTTATGCCCAGAAGTAAAAAACGTTCTTCTTCTTGGGAGTGTTCCTCATCCCAAAAGAAACCCGGTTTCTTTGGTCATCCGTAAGACTAATATTCTATAACCCTAAACAATAACGAATTGCTGTCTCAATTTCTACCATTTTAGTTTCAGAAATTCGTCCCGATGGAGAATCAGGAAAACGAGTTTTATCTAAAGAACGGATTTGAAAACATAAAAAAACAGTCTCTATTGGCAATCCACTTTCTGAAGAAGAAACACGCACATTAGTGGGAAAATCACGGGTGATATTTTCACCCTTTGTGCCTACAATTACAGTAATAACTAAGGGTAGTTGGTTAATAGAATCAATTGATAAAATTAACACAGGTCTTTGTCCTGCTTGTTCTCGTCCCTGAACAGGACTAAGATTAACAAAATAAATCTCGCCTCTTCGAATGGTCATAAATCACTTAAACCATCCATTTCAGTAATTTTAAATTCCTGTTCTATTTGCTGAATCTCAGCTTGAATGAATGGATCGTTTGCCATTGCTTCTAGTTGTGTTGTTAAGTTAGAAACACTGATTTCTATTTCTTGATCTCCATAAGTGGCTTTTAATCTTTCTAAAAAGCTCTGATCGAGTTCACTAGCTTTTAAACGATAGGTAGTTACCATTTTGAGTTATTATTTTTGTTCAAGTTGATTTTTGGGCTGACTTTGGCTTCTATTATAACTTATCATCCGCAACTGAATCGCCCCAAAAGTCAGAAACCGGGTTTCTATCAATATCTAGTTTTCCCCAACAGTCTTTAAGCAGAAACCCGGTTTCTTTGATAGTGACGCACCCTGGAGGTTTAAGAAACAGCAATAAACTGGTTAATGGCGTCTATAAGTTGATCAATTTCTGAGGAGAGGGTAAAGTAATGAACACAAGCTCTAACGCAATTAGGATCGAGGAGAGTTCTCAGGAAAATGCCTTGATTTTCTAAAGTATTGACTAAGGATTTATGGGATTTGCCATTAGTGAGTTGAAAGGAAACTAAACCCGCTTCTGGGGGAGAAGTTTTTAAACATTGAATTTGAGGAATTTCTGCTAATTTTTGCCATAAATATTGACTATTTTGACAAATTTGTTGATAACGTTCCGTTGCCGTTCCCCATTGATGATGGAGAGCGATCGCATGGCGTAAAGCCGCATATAATGGATAGGCGGAAGTTGCCACTTCATAGCGTTTTCCATCCGGTGTCCAAGAGATAGGTTTTCCCTGTTCATCACCGATAATACTGCGCCATCCAATAAAGGTTGGGGATAATTCTGATCGAGATTGGGTACTAACATATAACCCCCCTAAGCCATCTGGCCCACAAAACCATTTATGACCCGTAAAGGCATAAAAATCAACCCCGGTTTCTGTTAAGTTGATGGGTAAAACTCCTACGGATTGAGCCGCATCTACTAATACTTTTGTGTTATAATTATTGTGGCAAAGATTAACAATTTCTGTCAAGGGCAATACTTGACCCGTATTCCATAAAATATGACTAATCACTAATAGACGAGTATGGGGTTTTAAATATTCAGAAATCATCCCTACGGGATCGTTTTGGTTTAAGGTTTCTCTTAAGGGAAAAAATGAAACTTCCAGATAAAAACGACGTTGAATTTCTTGAATAATTGCTAAAATTCCTGGGTGTTCACAATCGGAAATTAACAGATGATCCCCGGGTTGCCAATCAATTCCCCAGAGGGCAATATTACAGCCTACAGTAACATTTTCGGTGAAGGTGAGGGTTTCCGGTGAGATTCCTAATTCCGTAGCCAGTAAATGACGAGTTAATTGGGTTTCTTGGTTTTGCCATTGGTTGACTTTCCCCGAAAAAGGGCCATGGGATTGCATATATTTATACCCTTCAAAAATAGCATCCATGGATATTTGTGCTAATGGCCCTTGTCCGCCATAATTAAAATAGGCTTTATTGGTTAAGGCGGGAAACTGTTGGCGATGGGTTTTTAGGGAAGAAATTGTCATAATATTGAAGGTTAGTTATTTTTCGTTAAGTAGAGACGTTCCATGGAACGTCTCTACTCTAATTAGTTTAATCTGAATAGGATATCTGATGTACAATTAATCATTGACACTAAATAATCATGTTAATCACCGATAAACAACTGTTACTTTATCAACGCTGTCAGAGGCGGGCATTTTTAGACCGTTATGGCGATATTTCTCAACAAGATCCTCCCAGTGATTTTTTACTGAAATTGATCCGCGATAGTTCGGCTTATCAGAAATATATTTTATCTCAATATCCCTATTCTAAACTGAGTTCTTTTTTTGGAAATTGGGACTTAGGCGCGAAACAAACCATAGAGTTAATGCAGCAAGGAGTTGAGCGAATTTATCAAGGGATTTTGTTAAAAATAGAGGTAATTAATCAATCTGAAATTTTAGGGAATAGGGATAATTTATCAGAATCTAATCAAATAATTGAAATTAAATTACTTAGTAGTCCTGAATTATTAGTGAAACAACCTGGATTTTCTAAATTTGGTGATTGGGTTTATGTTTCTCAAGATATTAAATTAGGAAAACGTCCTAAACTTGATTATCAAATTATTTCTGCGTTTCATGCTTATTTATTAGCAGATATTCAAGGAATACAGCCGGAAACAAGTTGGTTGATTTTACGCGGTAAAGCGCCTTATTCAGTTGATTTAGAACAACGTCTTCCGAAAATGCACGATGTTTTAAATAATTATTTAAACATGGTTTTATCTCGTCAAGAACCGGAGGTTTTTATTGCTAGACAAAAATGTAATTTATGTCAATGGCATAGTTATTGTTTGGATGTGGCGCGATCGCAAAATCATATTTCTTTAATTCCAGGGGTGACTCCAACTCGTTATTTGCGGTTACAAGAAATTAATTTAACCACTGTTCAAACCTTAGCTAAAGCCACCCCAGAACAATTAGAAGTTTATCCCGAATTTGCTGAAGGAATTGCCTTACAAATTATTAAGCAAGCTGAGTCAAATTCAGATAATAAAGCCATTAAACGTTGGGAAGAATTTATCAGTTTTGAAGAACATTTTAATTCTAGCGAATGGATTAAAATTTTTCAAGACAATTATCAAAATAAATTAAAAAAATTTCCCGTTGAAATTTATTTTGATATTGAAGCCCAACCAGAATTAAACTTGGATTATCTTCATGGAATGTTGGTCATCGATCACCGTTCAAATCAACAAAAATTTTATCCATTTTTAGCAGAAAATCAGACCCAAGAAGAATTAATTTGGAAACAGTTTTTAGAATTGGTTTGGATGTATCCTATCGCCCCTATTTTTCATTTTTGTGACTATGAACCTAAGACCATTAAAAGATTAGCTATGGTCTATCATACCCCTGATTATTTGTGGAAACCTGTATTAAACCGATTTATTGATCTTCATGCTAAAATGATAGAAACTGTCACCCTTCCGGTGGAAAGTTATGCCCTGAAACCCGTGGCGAAATGGCTGGGGTTTGAATGGCGTGATCCGACAGCTAATGGTGCTCAATCTGTTTGTTGGTACGAACAATGGTTAAAAACAGGCGATCGCAGTTTATTAGATGCCATTGTTAAATATAATGAGGATGACTGTCGGGCTACATTTCATATTAAAGAATGGTTAACGGAATTTCTTAATGATTAGATTTAGTTTTTTAGTTTGGTTTAGATATTGATTGTATAACCCTTAGATTATCTCGCAAAAATTAAAGTATAGGTCAATTAAATGCGAATTTTTTTATCAATTTTTGAGGTAATTTTAATCTTGACTTTATTTTTTATCTTCAGCACTTCTAGTGTGGCAATTTCAACGATTATTGACTTTATGGGACAAGCTAATTTACCCACAGGATTACTCTATAATAATACAGAAGTCGGCGGTTTATCAGGAATTACCTATAACCCTGAACAACAGGTTTACTACGCCATATCCGATGACTCCAGCAATAAAAATAAAGCTCGATTTTACACCCTGAATATTGATTTAAGTTCCGGTTCCCTCCCAGAAACAGGGGTAAGTGTAATTGGTGTGACTCAGTTATTAACAGAAACCGGAGAAACCTTTACTAAAGATAGTCTTGATCCTGAAGGAATTGCTTTTTCTGGAAATAGTGTCTTTATTGCTTCGGAAGGGAATTTTTATGGGAATATTCTAGATTTTATTAAGGAGTTTTCTTTGCAGGGTAAACTATTACGTTCTTTACCTATTCCTGAGAAATTTAGAGATAAAAATTGGAGTAAAAATCAAGGGGTTCGTTCTAATTTATCCTTAGAAAGTTTAACCATAACGCCCGATAAAAACTATTTGTTTACAGCTAGTGAAAATGCCTTAATTCAGGATGGAGAAATAGCGAATTTAGATCGGGGAACTCCTAGTCGAATTTTGCGATATAATCTACAAACCAATCAACCTGATCGAGAGTTTTTATATTTTACCGATCCCTTGGCTAATTCTTCTTTTATTGCAGAACAGTATGATAGACAGGGTTTAGTTGATTTATTGGCAATTGATCAGGAGCATTTAATTAGTTTAGAACGGTCTTTTTCCTTGGGTTTAGGATATACAATTAAATTATTTTTAGTTAATTTAGAAAAAGCCGATAATATTCAAGAATTGGAGAGTATAAAACTAGCAAATTCAGAAATTTTACCCGTAGAAAAAACGTTATTACTCAATTTAAACAGTTTAAATATTTTGATCGATAATATTGAAGGATTAACTTGGGGTTCTCCCTTACCCGAAGGTGGGCGATCGCTAATTCTAATTAGTGATAATAACTTTATGAGTTTACAAACCACCCAGATTATCGCATTAAGAATTAATCCCAACGTAGTAAGCCCTGAAGGGCTTTGAGGCGTAAACACCTCACTACAAAAGCATAACCAAAGTTTAACCTGAGAAACCTTGACAACCGATTGGGGTAATAAGCTATGATTGAGATACAAATACCTGTACTCAGTCTCTCGCTCTCAAATGGAATCATCCAGCCTGTCTTTGTCGGGTCTGAGAGGGGAGCAAAAATCAAACCTCATTGGGGGTGAAATTCTTCTTTACCTAGCGAGACGATACCTTTTTAGTGTAATTATCGCGACTTTTGTATCGGGTTTGGTGACTTTCCAAGGGCCAGTGGTCGAACTGGCAACACCCATTTAACCTGTATATAAAGTTGATTAAGAGAACAAAATTTAATTAATTTATTAACCCATTTTTATGAGTGTCTAACTCGATAAAACCTGACTATTACTGTGTTACCCACACAGGGCAGAGTTTTATCATCAGAATTAATTTTTAACCCTAGAACTATATCAATTGAAGTCGGTAAACCTCAATATTGAGATGTTTCCAGCGACACTTAGGTTTAGTTTAAAACTTTCCGTTATTAATATTAATGGAAAAGAATCAAAGGTTGTATTCCTACAACAACCTCAAGTTTTTGCTACAAATTTTTCAGTTCAAGATTAAGTCAAAATCCTCCGAATATTCGGAACAGTTGATTATGAATACCTTAATGATTAAATCCTACGAAGGTCAAAAAGATTGGTCGGCGATCGCTAATTTATTTAAAGCCTGTCAAACCGTTGATCATCTTAGCGAAGATGAAAGTTTAGCCGACTTAAAATTAGGTCTATCTTCTCCTAATGTTAATCCCCAACAAGATATCCGTCTGTGGACAGACACAGAGGATCAACTTTTAGGGTTAATTGGCATTGAACCCCTAGCCTCTAAACTGGTAATTGATGGATATTTTGGTCTATATATTCATCCGAGTATCCGATCTAGCAATTTAGGAAAAGAAATGTTGCGCTGGTGTGAAACTCGCCTGCGAGAAATCGGACAACAAAAACAACAAATGGTACAACTACGAACCTATACTTTAGAAAATCAAAGCCAACAAAATCAACTCCTGAAAAAACAAGGATTTAAAGTTGATCGTCAGTTTATTACCATGGCGAAATCCTTAGAATCTCCCTTATCTATTCCCCAACTTCCTTCGGATTTTAGGTTATCTCATATTCAAGGAAAACAAGATATTTCGGCTTGGGTAGATTTATTTAATGAGTCCTTTATTGACCATTGGGATCATCATGAATTAACCCTGGAACAAGCCCAATATTGGCACAATCAACCCAACTATCAACCGGAATTAGATTTAGTTACCATTGCCCCCAATGGCAACTTTGCAGCCTTCTGTAAATGTCAGTTAAATTCTGATCAAATCGGTTGGATCGAATGGTTAGGAACCCGACGAGGATTTCGGAAATTAGGCCTAGGAAAAGCTATGCTTTTTTCCGGTTTATCCCAACTCCAAAAAGCCGGAGCAACTACCGCAAAACTGAGCGTAGATGCCGATAGTTTGACCGGAGCAACTAAACTCTATGAATCCGTTGGTTTTCAACCCGTAGCCAATTGGTTATCCTGGGTTAAACCATTATCCCGTCAAAATCTCAGCCAACTTTTCCCCCAACAAGCCACGGCTTAAATCAGCTATAAAATAAGTAGTAGAGACGTTGCATGGAACGTCTCTACCGGAGAATGTGTAGGAAACATTTTTAAAATAAAATCGAATTTTTCCGCACTTCTTCCGGTTCTGGTTTTATGCGTAAATCTTCAATCAGTTGGTGGAGATGATCGGAATTAGCCTGATACATTTCTCCGCAAAATTCACATTTTGCTTCCGCACCGTTATCTTTTTCAATCATATCTTGAAGTTCTTCCGTCCCGAACATTTTTAAAGCCCCTAATACCCGTTCAAAAGAACAACTACAATCAAAGCGAACTAATTGAGATTCGGGTAAAATTACTAATCCTATATCTCCTAATAATTCTTGCAAAATATCCGGTAGGGTTTTATGCGCTCTCAATAAAGGAGTAAACCCAGATAAACTAGCAACCCGGGATTCTAATTTAGTAATTAATTCTTCATCCGTTGCGGCTTTTGGTAATACTTGTAATAATAAACCCCCCGCCGCTTGCACTCCTTGTTTATCAACAAATACCCCTAAGATTAAAGCCGAAGGTGTCTGTTCAGAATTAGCTAAATAGTTGGTAATATCATCACCAATTTCACCAGAAACTAATTCAACTGTGCTGGTATAGGGATAGCCATAACCAACATCTCGCACCACTCGCACATAACCATTCTGGCCCACAGCCCCACCTACATCTAATTTGCCCTGGGAATTGGGGGGTAATTCCACATCGGGGTTGCCCACATAGCCCCGGACAGTCCCATTTAACCCCGCATCCACCAAGACCCCATCCAATGGCCCATCGCCCTTGATGCGGATATTGACTCTGGATGTGGCCCGCTTCATACTCGATGCTAAGAGCAACCCGGCGGCCATGGTGCGTCCTAGGGCTGCGGTTGCCACATAGGAGAGTTTGTGTCGTTGTCTGGCTTCTTCCGTCAAACGGGTGGTAATCACTCCTACAGCCCGAATTCCGCCCTCTGCCGCCGTTGCCCGAATTAGTTGATCTGCCATGTTTACAGTTTTTAACAATTTGTACCTGCTCCCATTTTAATTTTTTCTGGGATCAGGTGTTAGGGGTCAGTCAAAATTGATTTTGATTTGATATAATAAATGATAATAATTGCGTCAGTTGTGACCAGCAAAACCGTTAAATCTATAATTACAGATAATTTAGACCCAAATTATTATGAGTCAAAAAATTAGTAATTCCTTTCCCAGTTGTGATCCGTTAATTCTCAATGATGAAGTTTGGTTAGGAGTTCAGTCTGTTGCAGAAAGTTTAGAAGTTTCTGTTCCTGAACTTTTAGAAAAAATTAGTTCCCAGCAATTGATTGTGATTGAAGTGGAAAAATTGGAAGACTTGTTAGATACAATTGATGGATTAGAGGGACTATTATCAGCAGAAACAGAAGGAACCGTTTCTTGGGAAGATATTAAAGCCGGACTGGATTAAGTGTCGATGTACAGAATACAGTTTTCTAAAAAAGCCCGGCGTCAATTCAAGGCTTTGCCTCAACTTGTTCAAGAACAGCTTCAACCCAAAATTGACGCTTTATCAATTAATCCTAGACCTTTTGGGATAAAAGCCTTACAAGGAAGGCAAGGCTTGTTACGTTTACGAGTAGGCGATTATAGAGTCATTTATCAACTTGAAGATGACCTTCTCATTGTTCTAATTGTTGAAGTAGGTCATAGACGGGAAGTGTATAGAAACTAAAATTTTTGATCTAATTACCCAGATTTTTCATAACCAATGTTACAATAAAAAAATATACCGTTATTAAAGTAAAATTATTATGCTTGGTACGTTTCAACACAGTAGCCTCCGTATTGAAGTCAACGCCAAAGAAGCTGATATTCGAGATAGTTTATTACGTCCGAGTCAGTTGCAAAAATGGTTATGGCCCCAACAGTTTAACCCCGGACTTCCTGAACAATTCCAACCAGGATTAACCTTTACCACTTCCCTTGGCCCGGTGACAATTCAACATTATGTTGATGTCAGCCAACCTAATTGTTTAAGACTATTATTAAGTCAGGGAATTGATGGATTTCATGAGTGGTATTGGGGAGAAGGTTGGATACAATCTCGTTTAGAAGGGATTTCTATATTACCTTTGAATTTAGGTCAAACCATCAGTTTAATCCAGTTACGCGAGTTTCTAGTCAAGAAAAATATCCCGCAAACTTAGTTAGTCATAAAACCGATAAAAAGGTGTTAATTGCTAATCCTAAAACCGCCGACATAAATAATTGTGATAAATTAGATAATCATAATCAGTAATTGTATGATTAATCATCAGAATCTATCACAATATTTTTGGTTTCAATTTTGGTTTCAATTTCTTTGATAAAACTATTGAAACTTGGATTATTGGGATAATTTTTAATAAAAGTTTTATGTTTACTGTAAGGCTTAGAAAGGGTTCTATAATAGTCAGGATTTTTAGCATTATTATCAATTGTAAATCCTTTTTTCTTATTAATAGCTGAATTTAACGTATCTAAACAATGTACTATTTTCTGCTTGTGCGCTTTTTTGTTACAGTAAAGAGGAAGTAACCAACATTCAGTAGAATCTACAGCGATAGCAAAAATAATTCTACGAGAATAATCGCTATAAAAAGGTTCCCCTATTAAACTCTTGAATTTTTCTTTAACTTTTTCTATTAATTGTTCTGGAGTTAATTTAACACCCTTCTCGTCTTGGTGAGGAATGTCATAATTTTTATCTTGTGAACGGTCAGTATCAATGTGAATAATCACATAGTCCAAATATTGAAAAGCTTGTTGAAAATCTGAAGCCCGCTCCTGAAAATATTTAAAAACCAGTGTCCAACCTCCATAATCTGATTTATCATCATTATCCTTATCTCTTTCAGGTTGGAGAGGGTTAACAACAGGCTCAGTATTAAAATATCCATGTAAAATATTTTCAATAACGATCTGATCCGTTAGTCCTTCAGTAATTAATCCAAAAGTAATCATAACTAAAAATTTTTGGGTAATCCCCCAATATAACCGCGTAAAAATGCTTCTGATAATCTCACAGGTTCCTGTCCCTCCAGAGGTTTTGGAGGTAAAATCCTTCTTGCTTTAGTATAACCTAATTGATTACGGTAAATTACAAAAAGTCTTTGTTGATCATCCTCCAAATCTAATCCATCTAAAATACCAGGATTATGAGTGGTAAAAATAACCTGTCGATCATATTTTTGTGCTAACTGTACTAATTCTTGAACTAATCTACGTCCCAATCTGGGGTTTAGGGAAACATCAATATTATCTACCGCAAAAAATTTAGGGGTATTATCACTAATAAACAGACAAAAATAGAATAGTAAAAATAAAAATCCTTCATTAGAACTATTTTGATCAAAGTATTTTTGTTTTCGTGAAATAAGGTATCGATCAGCAATTTTAAGGGTTTTTTGATTCAGAGAGAATTCATCAGGAATACTGAAATCTTTAAACCAATCTATAAGCTGCATTTTTTCTTTTATCTCTTGAATTTTTTCTTGATTTTTTTCTGCATTTAAAACCGTTAATAGTTTAAATAATCCTTCTCCATGAATTCCCAAAGGTTGAATTTGACCTTCTTCTTTAAAAATTCGTAAACTTGAGTTCTCTGGAGAAAAAATCAAAAATTTTTTTAAAGTTAAATTATCAGAATTTTCCATAATATGCCGTTTTATGGTTTGTTGAACATGATCTGCTTCTGATAGACCTGAAAAAATACCCTGGTTTTCAAAACCTCGATAAAATAACGTATCATATATCTTGATTTCAGAGATTTCCTCTGAAATTCCCGAAATCTTACTAACCCAACCAGAGTAGGGTTTACCATCATGTTGTAAATTATAGGTAATAATCTTATCATTTTTAAACTGGAAAGATGTTTCAATTTCTTGGTTAAGATCATCAGAATCTTGGTTAAGATCATCAGAATTAAAAGCGGATCGCATGAATTGAGGTTCCGTTATTCTAATTCCTCTGGATGCTAAAAACTCATGATCGAGTTTATCACTAGCTGCGGCTGAACTTAACGCGATCGCTTCCAAAATATTCGTTTTTCCACAACCATTTTCACCAATCAAAACCGTTACCCTTCCCAGTTTAAGTTTCAATTGATCAATGGATTTAAAGTTTTTAATGGTAATCTCTTGAATCATGGTTATCTTCCTATTTCGGATTTAAAAGGTTTGTGAAAAATTGATTTTTACCATTTTTTAGAGAAAGTCAAGTCTTCAATCATTATATCATAAGTCTTTGGGATTGTCAATCACTTTGAGACAAAATTAAGTTTAAAATATTCATTTCCTTAGAGTGAAAAAGTTGATTTTCATTAAACAAATTTTTACCAAGTTTATCCATCGAGTTAGTATTAAAAACCACATAGGGAAGATTTTTATAATTCCCATCAGCAGGTAGAATATTATCCGCAGAAGCGAGAGCATAAACTAAGCGTCTTAAAATATCCTGAAAGGATGGAGGTAACTGCAAATTACTTAAAAAATATTCCTCTAATTCGGGAAAAGTTAAAAAAGTTTGAATGGGAAAAGCATAATAGCGATCGCAACTTTTAGAAGTTTGTATTACTTGTTGTGATCGCTCTTTAACCTCCCCTAAACTGTAGACTAATTCCAAAGCAGAAGCAACCAGTGTCTTAATTTGTTTGGGGTAATTTTCCTTTGCTAAACCCCAGAGTTGTTGAAGAAAATCGCTATTTTCTAAAGCAAAAATCCGAGATAAATCAATATAATTAATTTCCCTAACCGTTTTTTCCGATAACGGAATAATCAATAAACTTCCTCGCACATAGGTTTTTTCTAATGGGGGAAGATCCAAAAATTGATCTAAACTTTTTTCCAATTTAGATAAAATTTCCCATCCCAAAGATAAATAAGATACTTCTTGTTGATTTTTAGAGGTGACAGGAGGACGATAAATTTCTATTTTTTGAGCGGACAATAAATTTAATAACCGTTGGGAAATCTCCTTTAAGCGTTGATCTTGACGACGCTTTTTAGACTCTTTTTGGACTTCCTGATATAGAGTTACCATTGACCCTAAAAAACTATCTCCTCCTTGTTTAATTGACTTTCCCCCAATTGGAATCATCACATAACTTTGAAATCCAATTTGACCCGATCCTACAATTCGAGTCATAATTGATGCTTTTAAAATAATCAGAATATTCAACGCACTTAAACAGGATTCTTGTAAAGAAATTTTGGCTAATTCCTGAGATTGTGCTGGAGATAAAGGGTGATTATCTTGATCAACTTTAGGGGTAAAATAGATTGCTTTATCCGATAGATAAAACTTAATAAATTTTTCCCCTTGATCTAAACTTCCCCCGCGACCTCTATAGATAACTTGAATAATTTCCATTAAATTTTGTTCGATTTGAAACCCTGGAATTTCTACTAAAATATACCTGGTATTTGGGAAGGATAAACCGCGAGATGCGGAAGCAGTCATAAAAATGACATTAACGCTATCCTTATATTTTTGAATATTGGTGATTTCATACTCAGAAAGACTCGCATGAATTTCTAAATAATCTTCTTTTACCTCAAACTTAGGGAGTTGCTTCGCAATTAGATCAATCAGTTTTTTGAGTTTATCCTTATTTTGAATATAAACAATAATTTGACCTTGATTTTGATTTAACCGTTGCAAAATATCGCTTTTAATGATATCGATCATTTGATTAATTAAGGTTGAATTATCTTCGTTATTTTCTTGGTCATTGACTGAGTGAATCAAGACTTGATAATCTATTGTTAATTGAGAAGCGGGATAGGAATTTGCATTAATTAAAGTTGCTGGGTATTGATTTAAAAATTTAAACTGATCCACCCATAAACACTGTTGCTGGGTTTCGGGAACCTGTCGAACAAAAATTTTATCTGCTTGGACGTTTTGATCGGATAAATGACTTTCAACAACATCTTTTAGGGTTAAAGAAGCATCCGCAGTAATCACTTTAATATTAAACCCATAATCAGGATTTAATAAGTCGTATTCTTCGATAAAAGTTTTAATTCCATGTAAAAAAGCAACCCCTTCTGATGATCCGGTAATTTCATCAATCATAATAAAAATATTCTTCAACCGTTGCGATAGCAGTTTAACTTTTTCAGGAATGACACGACGGGTAGAAGAATTATAAACACTGCTAAAAATTCGTTTTAAATGTTTTAAGGTATTTCCTGATCTTGTTTCTTTTAACGCTTGAATTGATGCGGTCGCAATAATATTATTAGGAAATTGATCGGGATGAATAAAACAAGTATGAATTGCTTCCGATAAACTCGCTAAAACTCCCGCTTGATTTTGCGGTTTTACTTCTAAAATTTCTTCAGAATTTCGCCCAAATCGTTGAGAGGATTTATACTGATAATCTCGCTCTAAACTAGCATTTAAAAACTTAACTTTTCCGATTTGTATATCTTCGGAAAATAGATTATAATAAGATTCAACCGCACAACCGCCTTTTTGATCATTTAAAATCATCGCATTGGTATTTAAACAAATAATGTGATCTTTTAATTGATGGGTAACAGGATCGCAAAATTTTTCGATAATATCCCGATTGACTTGAATCCGAGGACTGACATAAAATAAGAGTGTTCCTACTTCTAAATGGTGTAAAATATAGTTAGCAATAGCTGTGGTTTTACCAATTCCTGGGTTTCCAGTTAGGAATAAATAGGGGATTTTGGGGTCGGAGAGCGATCGCTGAATTAACTCAGCATGAGCATCTCTTAGAGATAAGTTTGGTTGGGTTAAATTAAGCGATCGCTGTAAGGTTTCAGGAATATTATCAGCAGTATTAAAAAAGTCTGATTCCCCAACTTTTAAGACTTCTTGATGAGCAATAGAGGTAATTTGATTAGGTTGTGATTCAATAATTTTTCTAACAAAATCACCAGAATTTTTAAAACTTTTTGACCCATTACTTTTGATCACATTCAAAACCTTTTCGCGGTTTTCTTTAATATTGACTTCTACTTTACCCCGGTAGATATCATAACAAGTTTTTAAAATCTTTAATGATGATTCTAAATTCAGAGAAATTCCATTAATCAGGCGATCGCTATATCCAAAACAGTTAAATTTTACGATATCACTGGATTTTAAATGGCGACTTTGTAACAAAAAATCATAAAAACTCCAAGCATAACTACAAGATTGAATAACTTTTACCCCTTCTTTATCTTTGGTCGAAAAAGCAGAAAAATATTGGTATAACTTTTGAGAAAAAACCTGATAGTTATTTTTCTCTCCCAGATCGATTTCTAACCCACAAAATTGAGATTTTGAGCGAATATAATTCAACTCTTTTTTTAATAAATTTTTCAGAGTATCAATATTTTTAATATCCTGAATCGCATAGATCGCAGAAGTAGTAAAAGTTGATAAATCTACCACTAAAATTCGATATTGATCACGATAGCGAGTCAATAATAACGTATCTGCTCTTAAAAACTCTCCTGTGCGTTTATAGTGAATAATATCAACATTATTAAACCCTTGAGTTTCTAAAACCTCTCGATAAGCGTCGCTTTCAGTTTTTTCGATCAGATTAAAACAGTTATCATTATAAAAATCGCATTGAAAATAGACAATCTCAATTTCTCGATCATATTTCCATGCCGTTGCTTCCCTATATTCTCGAATAAAAGTCACCCCAGAAGTCCAACCTTTTTGCAAAAATAACTTCACCCAATTCAAAATCGTTTTGCGATCTGACCCATCAAAATAATGATTTTCATTCGCTAATTTTTCACTAATTTTATAGAGATAAATCTGACTTAGGGGAGTCACATAAATATCCTGATAGGATTGTTTAAATTGTCTTTGTTTAAAATAGGTTAAAATTCCTAAATTAAACCCAATTTCAAAAACTCGACCTAATTGTATTCCCAATGAAGATTTCATTGATTATTCCTCAATTATTAATAGTTTATGAATCATAGATCGCACTTCTAACAACGGTTAAAAATGCTAAAGTATTAAAATTAATATTTTTGGGGGAGTAAGTAAAGTTTGAAAGTGTTCCTAATCCTTGATCTCCGATGAGTTTACTATAAGGATTTAACTTTAAGACGATATTAGTATTTTTATTATAGCTTTTTTCATAACGGGAAAAATGAAACAAGAGAATATAGTTTGAAATCGTTTTTTGGAGAGGAGAAGAATCATCTAATAATCCTGAAATCACATCTCTTGTATGTTCATCATCATACATATTTAACAGGGTGCTATAGCAAACTACACTATTAAAAAAGGTTCGGTTTTGATCAACTGTAACTCCAGTGAACAAATTTAAAAATACTTTAGTCCTTTGACTGGGATCATTAGAGAGTTTTTTCAATTCTTCTACATCGGGAATATAGAAAGATTCTTGATTTTTAGTTTTTAAATTCAAAGCAGGATAGGTATCCATAAAAATCGGATACAGTTTGAGATCTGGTTTTCCATCTTTGAGGTATTTAATCACCGTTTCCGACATAAAAAATAGGGAATCTGGGTCAGATTCTGAGCGAATTAATCCTAAACGTCTACTGTATGGTGCTTTCGCAACATATAAAAAGTGTCGATATCCTTTTTCTTCATATAATTTAGTGATTTCATCTCGAATTATGGTTGGTTGTTGATACAATTGTTCATGTTTTTCGTTACTAGAAAAGGTTTTAAAGTTATTGATTTGAATGATATCGGATTTATCGGGATCTCTTTCAATTAAAACAATCTCACCGTAAATATTAGAAATCCGTTGGTTTTTATCCGGTTCATTCCAAACCGCATCACTCACCCAACTGGAAACAACAACAATTGCTAATTTATCTAATTGTGGTTTAAAATCACTATTAAATTTAAACCGTTTGGGAAGCAGGGAATAGAGGGAAGATAAAGCATTTCTAACTCGATAGTTAAAACCTTTATCCTCCCTATTCTTAGTATTTAATCCCTGATCATTTGCTAAACAATCTCGTCTTAAAATATGTGCTAAAGATCGAGTTAAAGTCCTTAAATATTTCTCATCTTCGCTATCATCAATGGTACTTTGTACATGAAATCGTAAGATAGGAATAAACAAATTTTGGTCTTTGAGGGGATTTTGACAAACGCTAATACACAAATAGGTTAATAAACTAAAGACTTGGCGATAAATTCTTGCTTCAGGAGATTGATTATCTTTAAATATAGTTGTTCTCAGCTTGGTAATATTATAATAAATTGCTATTAGTTTTTTCTCTTTAAAATGCTTCTCATATAGAGGATGAGCTTTGATTTTTTTACCTGTTTTTTTTATTTCTTCATCATTTAAGTTTTTGATGGGATAAAACACCACAGGTAGTGCTTTAATCCCATCAATATTATACCTGAGAGCAAATTTCTGTTCTTCCTCCACGGTAAAATAACGAACATCATCAAAGGTAAAAGTTACTTCTAAAGATGCTAAAGAGTCTTGACTTAGTTGATTTTCTCCGACTTTTAAATAAGCTAATGCTTCTCTTGCTGATGAGCGTGAACGACTGGTATCATCATCATCTAGGTTGATTTTAAAAAAGTTTTGACTATTAATAATATCAATCGGTTTTTGGTAAAGAATATCCTTGTGTAAACGCAATTTAACTGTTTTCTGTTCATAATTTAAAACTGTTTTTTGGATTAAAAAATCTTGCAAAAATGATTTTAAACGATTGACTTTGCGATTGACTTCCCAAGCAGAATCAGCAATTTTATTTTTGATGGTTGATAAAAGTTGAGTAATTGCTTCTGGGTTGGTTTGATTGGACTGAAAAACTCTTAAAACTTCCTGTTCAAATTGAACAATAGGGTTATATTCTTCGTCGGGTGTGTTTCCTGTTTCATCAATCGCAAAAATCAGATAATACAAACAAACGTTTTTTAAAACTCTAGTTTTAAAACTTTTTGCTTTGTTAGAATTTTGTAAATATTCTCGATGTCGGGGACTGGTAGGGTCGATTTCTGCGATATGATAATCTAAGGAAGATTTTTCATTATAAGCACTAACGGAACCATTCAACTTTAAACGGATTCCTAAATTAAATTCTTTGAAATTATTACTATTGCGGTTATAACTTTCCCCAATTACTCCTTGATAATCAGGAATAATGGGTAAACTATCAAACGCATCGGATTGAGAAAATACGGTTCTGAGGTTAACGGTTTCTCCTAAATAAGTAATGTCATAATGGGCGTTATCTAAATTGGTATCATTGACATATTCAATCACTATTTTAAAGCGATTAATTAAGGTTTGTAACAGCGTTAAGTCAGGAGAATTTGCATTAGAATGAGTTTTTTTCCATCCTTTTTTGAGATACTCTAAATAGTCGATTTTAAGATCGCGTAAAAGACGAGGTAACGCCTCTTGATCGATAATGCTTCTGAGGTTATTTAAACTAGAGTCGGGTCGATCTGATAGTTCATTAAATAACCCATTGAGATCCTGTCTTTCTGATGAATTTTCATCGGTAATAGTATTAATATGATGTCGAATATATGCGCATAAATTGTCTTGAAAATCTGCTAATCCTGTAAATCTAATATTAAAATGATGTGCTTTAATATTTGCATGACTTCCACTGCTACGATTGGGGGTAAAACTATTTTCAAGGGTTAGGCGTTTGGAGGTAAATGGGGGTTGTTTGCTAAAATCATAGTTGAAGGGAAGGGAATCTTTTTCCTGATTAAATTCTCCCAAATCGCTACAAATCTTAACTAGGATATTTTCAGGAGATTCGGGTTGACAAGCTAGATTTAATTTTTCTTTTAATAACTGTTGAATTTGTCTAATTTTATCACAGAATTTAGCAGTATCTTCAAAATTAACGGTGGCGGCGCGAATTCCAGTGGTTTGGGTTAAGGGATTGAGGGTTTTATTTTCAGTTGCTATTTTATAGGCGAAATCATAAGCACGAATTAGGAGACGATTTTGATCGGGAGAAAGTTGAAAAATAGGGGTAGTTGTTGTTTTAAGTTCTTTTAGAATAGTATCCAATAAGGGAATATAATCTAATTTGGGAAGGGAATCGAAGGTTTCTTGCAGAATATGTTGATCAGTCATTGTCAAAATATGTCATAATTGTATGAGTCATATCCATACTACAATCTTTTATGGTAACTGTAAAGTCTGAATTAACAACAAAACCCCTAAACCTAGCTGAATATCTCAATTACAACGATGGTACAGATACCCGCTATGAACTGGTTAACGGAGAACTAATTAATATGAGTTTAGGAACAGGAAAACACGGTGCAATTATCAAATTTTTAGAGCGCACTTTTGATGCAGAAATCGAGCGTATGGGTTCAAATTGGACTGCTATTCAGAGTGTTCTGGGTATTCAATCTCCCCGTGGGGGAAGATGGGATACAGTTAGAATTCCTGATGTTGTGATTTTACCACTAGAACAATGGCGAGAATTACAAAATAAAGAAGCGGTGATTACAATGAATCAACCCGTACCTTTATTAATTGTTGAAGTGGTGAGTGAGTCTACTAAACGAACGGATTACCGCGCCAAAAAAGCGGAATATAGTGTTTTGGAAATTTCTGAATATTGGATAGTTGATCCTTTGGAAAATCAAGTCACAATTCTGACATTAGTTGATGGATGGTATGATAGCTTGGAGTTTACTGGAGGTGATCAAATTCAATCAAAAACTTTTCCTAATCTGGAACTAACAGCCGAACAAATATTAAAAGATCAGATATAATATCTGATATCTATTTCTGTCTAATTTTCCTATACTGGTTATTATTAACTGTTATGATTACTACTGCAAACTCGACATCAACTCCCCTACTCGGTTTATCTTTAGAACAACTCACCGACTGGGTAAAACAGCAGGGACAACCTGCTTATCGAGGGAAGCAATTATATGATTGGATTTATCACAAAGGCGCAAAATCCCTAGGGGAAATTACGGTATTTTCTAAACAATGGCGGGAGACAGTTGGGGATGTTAATATTGGTCGCTCCACTATTCATTATCAAGCGATCGCTCCTGATAAAACCATTAAATATTTATTAAAATTAGCCGATGGTCAAATTATTGAAGCGGTGGGAATCCCTAGCGAAAAACGCTTAACGGTTTGTGTTTCTTCCCAGGTGGGTTGTCCGATGGGGTGTGATTTTTGTGCGACGGGAAAAGGCGGCTTTACTCGCAATTTAGAACCCCATGAAATCATTGATCAAGTGTTAACAGTCCAAGAGGATTTCCAACGACGAGTTAGTAATATTGTGTTTATGGGAATGGGAGAACCTTTATTAAACACAGAAAACGTGATTGCTGCGATTAAATCCTTGAATCAAGATGTGGGAATTGGACAACGAATGATCACTGTTTCTACGGTTGGTTTACGAGGAAAAATTCGCGAATTTGCAGAATATGATTTGCAAGTAACTTTAGCCGTGAGTTTACACGCTTCCTATCAAAATATTAGAGAAGAATTAATTCCCAGCGCCAAGGCTTATCCCCTATCCCAATTATTTGCAGAATGTCGAGATTATGTTAAATTAACTGGAAGAAGAATTAGTTTTGAATATATCCTTTTAGCGGGATTAAATGATTTACCCGAACACGCCATAGAATTAGCCAGTCAGTTAAGAGGATTTCAAAGTCATGTTAATTTGATTCCCTATAACCCGATTCAAGAAGTCGATTATAAACGACCAAATACCCAAGGAATTAATGAGTTTATGGATATCTTAAAAGAGCGTAAAATTGCCGTGAGTGTGAGATATTCCAGGGGGTTAGAAGCGGATGCAGCTTGTGGACAATTACGCGCTTCTCAGGCTTAGATTTTCAAGAGTATATTTTGATTATAGTGGTATATTTTCCCCTATACCGCTATAATAAAAACCCAAAATACAAGATCTAATAGACAATGACTTCTGTACAATCCCCGCCCAGCCATCAACCGCCTGAAACCATTGCTTTAAGCGCAAAGGAATGGTTACAAAAAAACTTATTTAATACTTGGTATAATACCCTAATTACGATTGGAATTAGTTCCCTGTTATTGTCAATGCTAACGGGGTTTATATCTTGGGCTTTTACTACTGCTAAATGGGCTGTAATTCCTGCTAACTTCCCCCTATTTTTTGTGGGGCGTTTTCCCGTTGATCAATATTGGCGATTGTGGGTTATGCTGGGAATGATTGCGATTTTTTCTGGGATAACCTGGGGATTTTTAGCTAGAAATACCAGAATTTTATTTAGTAAAAATATCTTAATTGGGATTAGTTTAATCGGAATTTTAGCGGTTATTACTCCCACTCCAATAGTTTTTCGTCTGCTATTAATTGTGATGATATTATTATTGGTAGCGGTTGCTTGGGGGGGTAAAACCATTGGAAATACTCAACCAAAACTGGGAAAGTGGTTGCCTTTTTCTTGGTTTTTATTACTATTAATTTGTGTTTGGTTTATTGGCGGTGGACTGGGATTAAAAGTAGTTGAAACTAACCTATGGGGGGGACTAATGTTGACATTATTGATGTCAATTATTAGTATTTTATTATGTTTTCCCATTGGAATATTATTAGCATTAGGGCGACAAAGCAATTTACCCATAATCAGAATTTTATCAACGGTTTATATTGAAGTAATTCGAGGATTACCCTTAATTACTATTCTATTTATGGGTCAAATTTTACTGCCTTTATTCCTTCCTGAAGGAGCGCGACCCGATCGCATTTTACGCGCTATTATTGGATTAACTATGTTTAGTTCAGCCTATTTAGCGGAGAACATCCGAGGGGGTTTACAAGGTATTCCCAGAGGTCAAACCGAAGCCGCTAAAGCATTGGGATTAAATACACCTTTAACGGTGAGTTTAATTGTTTTACCCCAAGCCTTAAAAGTGGCAATTCCTTCAATTGTAGGTCAGTTTATTAGCCTATTTCAAGATACAACTTTACTGTCAATTGTGGGATTAATGGAATTATTAGGAATAAGTCGCTCTATTTTAGCCAACCCTAAGTTTTTAGGACGACATTTAGAGGTTTATATTTTCGTTGGGATTTTGTATTGGGTATTTTGTTATGGGATGTCGATAGCTAGTCAAAAATTAGAACAACAATTGAATACGGAGCATAAATAAATAAACCCTTTTTGTTTGGGGTGAATAGCGAATATAATAGCGAATAGAATAGAATAGTTTTGGGCGAATAGAATTCGCATCTATACAAACAAAGTCCGCCAAGTAGCAAAAATCCTCACGGATTTAATGTAACTAATATTCCATCCCTGAATGTTTCCTACAAATACTTGTTCGGGTGGCTAATCACTTCTTTCTATCCCCAATTCGTAATATTTCTTAACGAGGTAAACAGATAAGTACCTAAACAGAATTAATTACACATCTTCTACCCTGTTCCCTCCTCCCCCAAACCCCCCGTGCACGGGGGGTTTGGGGGGAATGTTCCGGTGTTCCCTGCTATAACACATTGATTAGTTTTTCCCTTGGGCTAATATTTGTTGAATTGTACTTGTGAGTTGACTGAGTTTAACAGGTTTAGTCAAATAGTCATTTGCACCTGCTTCTAAGCATTTTTGTTTATCGCTAGTCATTGCTAGGGCTGTGAGGGCAATAATAGGTATATTAGCTAGTTTGCGATCGCTATCCTCACGAATCCGTTGAATTGCTTCTAAACCATCCATAACAGGCATCTGAATATCCATTAAAATTAAATCTGGATCGTGTAATTTTGCCTGATCAATTGCCTCTTGACCATTTCCCGCTAAGATGATTTGGTATCCTTTTGCCTTCAGATAACGAGAGATAGTAATAATATTAGCTTCATGATCTTCTGCTAATAGAATTACCGACAGTTCTTGTAATGCTTGATTTGTAGAACTTGGATCTAAATTTAACCCATTTTCACTAGGAGATTGAGGAGATTTTAATAGTAAATCTTGACAAGGGAGACGGAAGGCAAAACAACTACCGAGATCAATTGTACTCTCAACTTTTACCTCCCCACCGTGCATTTCCACAATTCGTTTAACCAGGGTAAGTCCTAAACCTGTCCCCGCATATTGACGATTTAAAGCACTATCAATTTGGATAAAGGGTTGAAACAGTTTAGCGAGATTTTCAGGAGTAATACCAATACCCGTATCGGTGACGGCAAAGCCTATAGATGAGGAATTTTCAATAGTAACATCAAATGTGATTTTTCCCCCGGCGGGGGTGAATTTAATAGCATTATCGAGTAGATTAATTAAAACTTGTCGGAGGCGCCGTTCATCTACGATAATTTCTGGTAGCTTTGGGGGAATTTTCGTCTGAATTGTAATCCTTTTTTGTAGAGATTGCTGTTTGATAAAAAGCAAACTTGATTCGCATAAATGCTGAATGGATGTAGGAGCGCATTCTATTTCAAATTTTCCTGATTCAATTTTAGCGATATCGAGGATATCATTAATTAATGATAGTAAATGAGTGCCACTGGTGGCAATAGTTTCTATTGCTTGTTGTTGTTTATCGTTGATTCCGCCAAATATTTCCTCTTGGAGAGCTTCGGACATCCCTAAAATAGCATTTAGGGGAGTACGCAATTCATGGCTCATATTAGCAAGAAACTCATTTTTGAGACGAGTTGCTTGGGCAAGTTGTTGATTAGATATTTCCAATTGTTGGTTACTTTCGGTTAATTTTGCTTCGGCTTTCTGTTTTTCTGTTAATTCTTTATTAATCTGCTTAAACAGATCTGTTTGTTGAATTGCGATCGATAATTGATTGGCAATTTGTTGGACATAATCAATTTCTAATTCTTGCCATTTTCGAGGTTCATAACATTGATGAATGCAAAATAAACCCCAGAATTTTCCATTAATAACTAAGGGAATTAACAAATTAGCTTGAATTTTAAATTGTTCTAAAAAACGAGAATAACAGTCACTTTTTTTGACTTGATAAATATCATCAATTAGAATTTGATTCTGGGGATCGGGAAATTTATCTTGTTCTTTTAAACAATTTTCTTCGATTTTAATATTTAGAATTGAATTAACTCCTGTTTTCACAGATTCAGACACAAATTCCCCCTGATTATCGTCGTCCCAATTTCATATTTCTCGAAAATACATTGTTTTAAATTATCGGGTACGCCTTGCCCATAATCAGCAATTTTAATTTTTGTCCCTCCTTCGGGGAGATGTTCAGCAATGACGATAATCTGACTTTCTTGGGGAGAGAACTTAATAGAATTAGAGAGTAAATTATCTAAAACTCGCTGAAACATCGCTTGATCTATCTTAATCGTGCCATCAAAATCAGGAATTCGGAATTGATTGCCATTGGGGATTGGCTTTAATCCGAGAGCAAACCTCAATCCCGTCCATTTCTGGCATCATCACATCTAATAAAATTAGATCCAGTGGGATGAGTTCTAGGGATTCGAGGGCTTCTTGTCCACTAGAAGCATAGTGTAACTCATAATTCTGACTGCTTAACAGTGATTCCAGGACATCAAAATTACGAGGTTGATCATCGACCACTAAAATAGAAGGCTGATTCAATTGTGGTTCCCTCAAGCACTTAACATATTTTTGATTATAACTTTGAAAATTAGATCACAAGGAATTCGGATACCTGCTGAGGGGGGAGATAACCCCGTCCTTGCTGATTGAAGGTGTAGTTAAGCGAAAAACTATCCGAATTGTGTCTAGGGATCAACACCATATAATAATCTATAGAACAATGAATCTACTGCTGAATACTAACCCCAATTTAAAGCCATGACACAAATACAGCCTAATACCAACCCAATTGCATCACTTACTGAAGATACTGCTATTATTGCTACCGATGTGCATAAATGGTATGGCAATAATTTCCACGCCCTTAGAGGGGTTAGCCTTTCGGTGGGACGGGGAGAAGTTGTGGTGATTATGGGGCCGTCTGGTTCGGGAAAATCGACTTTTATTCGCACATTTAATGCTTTAGAAGAATTTCAACAGGGAAGTATTGTCATAGATGGAATTAATTTATCCCATGATTTAAAAAATATTGAAGAAATTCGCAAAGAAGTGGGAATGGTGTTTCAACAGTTTAATTTATTTCCTCATTTAAGTATTTTACAAAATGTCACTTTAGCTCCGATTTGGGTCAGACGTTGGCCGAAGGCAAAAGCCGAAGAAGTAGCTTTACAATTATTAGAAAGGGTGGGAATTTTAGAACAGGCAAAAAAATATCCGGGTCAATTATCTGGCGGCCAACAACAACGAGTTGCGATTGCTAGAGCCTTAGCAATGCAGCCTAAAATTATGTTATTTGATGAACCTACTTCTGCTTTAGACCCGGAAATGGTACGCGAAGTTTTAGACGTGATGCGAACTTTAGCCGAGTCGGGAATGACGATGGTTTGTGTTACCCATGAAGTCGGATTTGCGCGAGAAGTCGCCGATAGAATTGTGTTAATGGCCGATGGAATCTTAGTCGAAGAAGGAACCCCAGAAGAATTTTTTACCAATCCTCAAGAAGAACGAACTCAAAAGTTTCTGTCTCAAATTCTTTAATGTATTAAAATATATTAAGTAACTAGGGATCTACTAAGGTGAACACAGAACGAGTGATCGTGATTGGGGCTGGAATTGGGGGATTAACCGCCGGGGCATTGTTGGCCCATCGAGGATATTCGGTTTTAATCTTCGACCAAGGAATTGTCCCAGGAGGGTGTGCTTCTACCTTTCAACGTCGGGGGTTTACCTTTGATGTCGGAGCGACTCAGGTAGCCGGACTCGAACCGGGTGGGATTCATCACCGTATTTTCAAGGAGTTAGGAATTGAATTACCCGCCGCGACTCCCTGTGATCCCGCTTGTGCCGTTTTTTTACCCGAAGAAACTGAACCGATTCAGGTGTGGCGAGATCCCCAAAAATGGCAACAGGAAAGACAGCGACAATTTCCCGGGAGTGAACCCTTTTGGCAGTTAATGACTACCCTATTTCATGCTAGTTGGCGGTTTCAATCCCGTGATCCCGTGCTCCCTCCTGGGAATTTATGGGATCTGTGGCAATTGCTCCAAGCGGTTCGCCCTGATACCTTGATTACCCTGCCTTTTACCCTGATGACGGTGGCTGATGCCCTACGGTTGTATAATTTAGACGGTGATCGGCGTCTGAAAACCTTTTTAGATCTGCAACTGAAGTTATATTCTCAGGTAGACACCGAAGAAACGGCTTTATTGTACGCAGCAACGGCTTTAGGTGTCTCTCAGGAACCCCAAGGTTTATCTCATCTTCAAGGCAGTATGCAGGTATTGAGCGATCGCCTAGTCCAAGCCCTAGAACGAGATGGGGGTAAACTATTCATGCGGCATACCGTTGAAGCTATTGAAACAGAACCGGATCAAGCGATCGCCGTGAAAATTAGGAATCAAAAAACTGGGGAAATTATTCATGAAACCGCCGATCATATTGTAGCTAATATTACCCCACAAAACTTAATTAAATTGTTAGATAAAAACCACAAAAATCACCAGCAATTTTCAATTTTATTACCTCTCTATCAACGACGAATTAAGCAACTTCCCCCGGCATCGGGAGCATTTGTAATCTATCTAGGAGTACAAGCGATCGCCATACCCCCAGAATGCCCGCCCCATCTACAATTCCTCTATGATCAAGGGGCTATTGGTGAAAATAATTCTCTTTTCGTCTCCGTGAGTCACCCCGGAGATGGACGCGCCCCCGCCGGACAAGCCACGATTATCGCTTCAAGTTTTACTGAAACCCAACAATGGTGGGATTCTCAGGACTATCAAGGTTTAAAACAACAATATATGGACAAGGCGATCGCCCGTTTAGGGTCTTACTTTCACCTAACTCCAGAAACTATTCTCCATCAAGAAGCCGCCACACCTCGCACCTTTGAACGCTATACCGCCCGGGATCAAGGAGTTGTTGGCGGAGTCGGTCAACGGGTTTCCACTTTTGGGCCCTTTGGTTTTGGGAATCGTACCCCGATCAAAAATCTTTGGTTAGTAGGAGATTCTACCCATCCTGGAGAGGGAACAGCCGGAGTTTCCTATTCGGCTTTAACCGTTGTTCGTCAAATTGAATTGACCCAAAAATCTGTCTAAGAATGACAGAGAGATTCATAACTAAAAAAGTAATAGTAATTGCCGTTTCGGAACTATGAGCTAGTTTCTTCATAAGATGATGTGTTCGGTTGCTCCTCTTTTCGGTACATTTCCTCGACTCCTGCAAGGTTTTTGGGCTATTGTACACTAATTTCTTGCACCATTATCCCTTTCTGCCCTTTCCTCCTCCCGACTCTCTCGGCTTTTTATCTTTTTTCAGCAAGCCCTAATTACCGGGGATATGAACAGTTTTGGACGGGTATTTATTGGAACTGGGGGAAATGGATTCATTTATGGGGAACCTAAACCTTGATTTGATATTTTCCCGTTAAATAACGCAAAATGACTTTATGCGACATCAATGAAATTGTGTCAAAATCGAAGTCATGCTAATCTACACGACCCCGACATTCGACGCACAAGCGAAACAGCAAGGCATCCAGAGTCAGGTGGCGGAATTACTCGTCATCCTCAAGACTCAAGGCACAGTGGCGGTACAGGCGCTGTTTGAGTGGAATTATCCCTACTTAAAGCGACCCGTGCGGAACTTGCGTTTACTAGGAAAAATTCTCTGGGTAAATAATGACCCGATTTTATGTTTATTAGCGGTTCTTCCCCGGGGAGGAAACGAGTATGAGGCATTTCTGAGAAATCCAGATGACTACGGAATTAGTCATCTGGATTCGTTAATTGATTCCAAAGAATTAGAAAATAGTATTAATGCCCAACGGGAAGAACAAAAATCCTTTCGCCGTCGCCCCACTTTACCCGAAGATTTACGTCAAATTTGGTTAAAAGGGCCAGATTGGATTAAAAATACCACCGATGCGGTGATTTGTGAAAGTGAAATTTGGGTAACACAATTTAAACAACCAGACACTCAACTGCAATGGCGGACTTATTATGACATTGTGGATAGTTTGGTGGAGAAAAAATCAGGAATTGAAACCACAACAACTGACTTTTTAGGAATTGAAATTGCCGGACAACCGGAGCAAAATCGTTATATTATTTATAGTTGGATTCTCACCTCCGATACTCCTAACCGTAGCGTTTTATTTTTACTTTCTACCTTTAATCATTATCCCACTTCCCAGGATATTTTGGAAGTCGGTCAAATCACTCGTCTGTTTAATTCTAACCCAGGAGAAACTAATGGGGAAGCATCCTCAAAAAACCCTAACCCAACTAACGTTTTAGCCCAGGAATTAAGTTTAGAAGATTTAGCCCGTTATACCCGACGTTCCTATCCCGATTATTTATTAGGAGATTCAGAAATCTGGTTAGAAATTGAGCAGGAATTTGGGATTAATTGGGCTTTATCAATGGAGGAAGAAAAAATTCTCCATGAGTTATCTACCCCGGAAATTAGCCATAGTTCCCTACCAGTTTTTATTAATGGACGGGCGGGGAGTGGTAAATCAACCATGTTATTTTATTTATTTGCCGATTATTGTTATCGCTATCAAAAATATTATTTACAACATCGTCAACGATTAAACTCCGTACCCCATCCTTTATTTTTAACCTATAATGAACAATTATTAGGAAAAGCCAGAGAAGGGGTAAAAAAACTCCTCAAAAGTCACCATAAATTTTTATTAGAAACCGATGGACAGGTAAACAAACCTTCGATTGATATTTGTTTTAAATCCTTTCAACAATTTTTATTAAGTTTACTCCCCCCAGAAGAAAGCGATAAATTTGATCCCGATAAATATATTAATTTTCATGATTTTAGACAACGATGTGGCCGTCGCTATAGTCGTTATTCCCCCGAACTCTGTTGGCATATTATTAGAACATTTATTAAAGGTTATACCCTAACCGGACAAAATGAAGGGTATATGACCCCCGATGATTATGAAGAAATTCCCCGACGAGAACGCAGTTTATCTTTTGATATTTTTCAAGCAATTTATAAGCAAGTTTGGCCTTGGTATTATCAATTAACTACTCGCGAGGGCTATTGGGATGATCAAGATTTAATTAGAAAAGTCTTACAATTCAGTGGGGATAATTTACCCGTTTATACGGCTATTTTTTGCGATGAAGCCCAGGATTTTACCAGTTTAGAACTGCGCTTAATTATGCAGTTATCAATATTTTCCCATTGTGACTTATACCCCCCGGTTTGGTGTTTACCTTTTGCCTTTGCGGGTGATCCATTTCAGACTTTAAACCCCACGGGATTTCGCTGGGAAAGTGTTAAGGCGACCTTTTTTGATCAAGTTATTGCTGCCCTTGACCCGACCCGACAACTTAATTTATCCATGACTTTTTATGAGCTTGAATCTAATTATAGATCAAGTCCTTCTATTGTTAAAGTTACGAATTTAATTCATCTATGGCGACATATTTTATTTAAAATCCAAGAGCTAAGACCCCAGGAGTCTTGGCAATCTTATATGGAGTCTCCAACGCCCCAAAAGTTTATCTTTGAACAGAATAATTTTTCCGCAGAATCCTTGAAACAACATATTCAGAAATCCCCGATTTTTATTGTTCCCTGTGAAGCAGGAGGGGAGTTAGACTATATTAGACTAGATGAATTTTTATCTCCTTTATTCCCCGATGCCACGGAAGAACATCCCCCTAAGAATATTTTAAGTGCAATTCAAGCAAAAGGATTAGAATTTCCCTTAGTTATTTTATATAAATTTGGGGATCAATTTGCTAAAGAATTTAATCAAAAACCGTTAATTGATTATGTGCAAGGGACGGGGAATCATCCCTTGGAATTGGAATACTTTTTTAATAAACTTTATGTTGCAGCTAGTCGTGGAATGTCGGATTTAATAATTATTGATACAGAAATTGGCGATCGCTGTTTATGGCAATATGCGACGGTTGAAATATTAGCAGAAACCTCATCATTCAACTATCATGAATATTGGTTAAATCAAGTTAACAAACCGGAACATTGGCAAACCTATATTGGGGGAGTCCGTTGGGGGGATAATTTAGATGAATTACAACGGGATAACCGCGCCTCCCAAGCTCAAAAATTTGAAGAAAATGGTCGAAATCAAAAAAATGCCTCCGACCTCCGACGGGCGAAACAATTTTATCGAGAATTAGGATATTTAGATAAAGCTGATTTATGTGAGGCCTTTGCTTTAAAATTCGATAAACGCTTTCGAGAAGCGGGGCGTTTATTCCTAAAAAGAGGTCAGGAATTAGAGGCTTGGGAGTGTTTCTGGGATGGGATGTGTTGGCAAGCTTTAGCGGAATGGTATCATCAATTTCCCCAGAAAAAATCTTTGGAACAACCCTTAGTAGAATTCATGGCCCAAACCTCAAAAACCTTACCGAATATTCGACAATTTACTCAATTTTTAGAGGAAAGTTTGAGTAGTCAAATGATTAAAGAAAACCGCTTAGTTAAGGCTTGGAAATCGGCGGTACAGGATTATGGTCGTCAAGTTAGAATATTGATGCGGGAAAAAATCCTAGACCCTGAAGAATGGCAACGGTTTGGAGAGGTTTTAGAGGGATTAGACGAAGCCAAATATAATGGGGTTTTGGAATTAGGAGGAGATTGTTATTATCGGGCTAAAAACCTACGTCGGGCTGTCCGATGTTGGCAGGAAAGCGGGGCAAATCAAAAACGAGAATATTATCTGGCTCAAGCTGAATTATCGGGATTTCCTGAAGGTTTACCCTATTTGGAAAAAGCCTTAGATTTTGAACGAATTATTGTGGAATGGGAAAAATCTGGGAAGTCAGGAAATCAACAATGGTTAAAACATTTAGATTGTTTAGGACGGGCTTTAGAACGACAAAATCGCCTCCGAGATTGGATTAATTATTTAATTAGAATTAAACGTTGGATTGATGCGATCGCTGCGATCGAAAAATGTGGTAAACTAGAGGCAATTCTATTTAGGTTTGAACTAATCCGCCAAATTTCCCATTCTAATTTAACCCCTGAACAAGCCCGAGATTTTCGGGGTCGCTATTTAGCCTTAATTGAAAAAGCCCTATCGGTCTCCAACTGGCGACAAAAGTTAGCGGTCGTTGAGGTAGGAATTGCTTTAGAAAAAATTGGGGAATTAGTCCCAACTCTCAAATTTTATGAACGATTTTTTAATAGTAATGAACTGGCTTTAAAAAAGTTTGCTCAAGAACGCTGGTTAGCAACCAAACTCAAACAAAAAGAATATTCTCTAGTCGCCGAACCCATTCGGGGACAGGAAATTCAACAAGATATTACTCGCCGGGCGAAGGAATGGAACATCGACCCCGCTACCCTCAATTCCGACCCTCCCCAAGTCGATTTAATCGAAAATCACAAATTACTCCAACTCTCGGCTCCAGACCCCTCTCAGGCTAATAATGACCCCATGGACGATCAAGTTCAGGGTCTACCCCCCGGCACAAAAATCCGCCTTTTAGGGCCGGAAGCCGATGGCTTTAGTTTCCAAATTGGTCATATTCAAGTCAAACGAGCAAAACGGAATAATAGTTTATGGGTACTTTTGACGGATATTTATAGTTCCAAAGCCCTACAAATTGATGTCGATGGAATACAAGGAAAAGTCAGAATTGGAGAATTAATGTTAGAAGTCGCCGACGGTCATCAACTTTCTTTTAATAGTATCACGGGAGATTATCGAGGCACGGTTTTTTATCGAGATGAACAGCCCAGGGTAGAGTTGCATATTCGGGGAGTTTCTAGTATTATCTCCCTTTAATCAGTCATCAGTTATCAGTCATCAGTTATCAGTTTAATCAGTGATCAGTTTTAGAGTTGTGATTTGGGTGATTAATAAGGATATGATAGAGCCCTGAAGAGATCACTACGAATTTGATTCAAATATTAGGTACATTTTTATGTCAGAACAATTTTTTACACAAGCGATTCCAGAAATTAGTGTTAAACAATTAGAAAATTTACTTAAAACAGTTCCCGAAACTGATCTTCAGTTAATTGATGTGCGGGAACCTCAAGAAATTGAAATGGCAAAAATAGAAGGATTTATTAACTATCCTTTAAGTCAATATAGTGCATGGTCAGATAAAATTTTAGTTCAACTTGACCCGCACCAAGAAACCCTAATTCTGTGTCATCATGGCATGAGATCAGCCCAAATGTGTCAATGGCTGATTCGCCAAGGTTTTACCCAGGTAAAAAATATTAATGGGGGAATTGATGCTTATTCAGTTTTGGTTGATTCCCAAATTCCTCGATATTAAACTCATCGGAAAAACATCCATATTATTTAAACAATAATGATAGAAACCCAAATCAAAAAGTCAGATTTTGTTCTTTCTCCCTACATGAAAAGTAATAATTTATGGGGAACTTATCAAATCTTAAATACCGTTATTCCCTATCTATTGTTATGGATTTTAGCAGTTAAAGTCGCGGCTATTTCTATATGGTTGCTACCACCGATTATGGTGTTAATGATCCTGTTTTCAGTCCGTTGTTTTTCCCTAATGCACGATTGCGGACATTACTCCCTATTTAGTTCAAAAAAGGTGAATCGAGTCGTGGGTTTTATGTTTGGTGTCATCAACGCCATCCCCCAATATCCCTGGTCAAGAGGACACGCCTATCACCACAAAACCAATGGGGATTGGGAACGTTATCGTGGCCCCTCGGCTTTGATTTCTACACAGGAATTTGCTAAACTGAGTCCATCGGCTCAAGGGTGGTATGAAGTTCTTAGACATCCATTAATGATTTTCCCAGGAGGTTTTTTCTACCTAGCAATTAAACCCAGATTAGCATTAATTCTAGGAACCTATGGTTTTTTTGTTCATGTTTTAACTTCCTTAAAACAATATCCTAATATTAGTTTCAGGCAGCGTTTATCATCCTATAAATCCAGAAATTGGTATACTACGGGTGAATTTTGGGATCTACTTTTTAACAATATTTGTGTGGTTGGGGGCTGGATTATCCTCAGTAATTATCTGGGATGGGGGTTCTTCTGGACAGTGTATTCAATCACCCTAACCTGTTCGGCGGCGTTGTTTATTTGTGTGTTTTTTGTACAACATAACTTTGAGGGTTCCTACGCCCACAAAACCGAAGGTTGGGATTATTTACGAGGTGCAATTGAGGGCAGTAGTTATCTGGAATTACCCCCAATTTTAAAATGGTTTTCCGCCGATATTGGCTATCATAATATCCATCATCTTTGTGAAAGAATCCCCAATTATAACCTCGAAGTTTGTCATAATCAGAATATACATTTACTCGCCGGGGTAAAAACCCTGAGAATTTCAGATATTCCTGATTGTTTTAAGTTTATCCTCTGGGATTCTGACGCTAACCGTCTAGTCTCAATCCGCTCATTTCGTCAAGCTGCTGCTTTAGATTCTAAAAACTAAATAGCACCAGTGATTAACTCAGTTTAAATCCCCTTAATATGGAGACTCTTGATTATGGTAGATCAATCTGTTCAATCTAATTTTTCCGATGCTATTGATCAAGGATATTACTTAGATCGAGATTGCACAACTTTATCCCGTCATGTTCTCCAACAACTCCATAGTTTTTCCCATGATGCTCAGGATATTAGCGCCTTAATGAATCGCATCGGATTGGCGGGAAAACTCATCGCCCGTCGCCTATCTCAGTCGGGTTTAGTAGATGATGCGTTAGGGTTTACCGGGGCCGTAAACGTGCAGGGAGAGTCCGTACAACAGATGGATGTTTATTCCAATTCCGTGTTTATTTCGGTGTTCAAACAAAGCGGTTTAGTCTGTCGTTTGGCATCGGAAGAAATGGAAAAACCCTTTTATATTCCCGAAAACTGCCCAATTGGACGCTATACTTTACTCTATGATCCCCTCGATGGTTCATCCAATTTAGATACTAACTTAAATGTCGGATCAATATTTGCGATTCGTCAACAGGAAGGTAATGATGAAGATGGGAAAGCGGTTGATTTATTGCAAAGTGGACGCAAACAAATTGCCGCCGGATATATTCTTTATGGGCCCAGTACGATGCTAGTTTATTCCATTGGAACAGGGGTTCATGCGTTTATTCTTGACCCTAGTTTGGGAGAATTTATTCTAGCAAATGAAAATATTAAAATTCCCGACCACGGCCCGATTTATAGTGTGAATGAAGGTAATTTTTGGCAGTGGGATGAATCCATTCGAGATTATGCTCGTTATGTCCATCGTCATGAAGGATATACAGCCCGTTATAGTGGGGCTTTAGTGGGAGATGTTCACCGAATTTTATATCAAGGCGGTGTGTTTTTATATCCTGGGACTGTTAAGAAACCAGAGGGAAAATTACGGTTATTATATGAGTCTGCACCCATGGCATTTTTAATTGAACAAGCTGGAGGAATGGCTTCAACTGGAACCCAAGAAATATTAGATGTAATTCCAGAAAAACTGCATCAACGCACCCCTTTAATTATTGGTAGTAAAGAGGATGTGATGTTAGTTAAATCATTCATTGAAGATCGTAAACGCAGGGAACAAGAAGGGGGTCTGGAGTAAATTCTATTAAAATCTTAAATTTTGACGGGGTTTAAAGGTTTCAATTTGACGTAATTGTTCATATAATTCTCGTTCTTGGGGAGTAATGGTTTTAGGGAGAACCACTTGAATTTCAATTAATTGGTCTCCCCTTTCTCCTTGAGGGTTCAGATAACCTTTATTTGCCAATCGCAAACGTTGACCGGAGATAACTCCCAAAGGTAAACGCATTTTAACCAAACCATCTAAAGTCGGAATATCAATTTCTCCTCCTAATATAGCTTCCGTGGGAGTGACTGGAATTTGACAATAAATCTCTGATTTTTCTACTCTGAAAAAGGGATGGGGAGTAATATTAATTTTTAAAAATAAATCCCCGCCATTCACACCTTGATTTTTTAATCTAATTTGTTGACCCTTAACCATTCCGGGCGGTAAATCCACTTCTAAAGACCGTCCATCCTCTAAACGAATTCGTTCTTTCCCTCCGGTATAGGCTTTTTCTAAAGGTAAGGTTAATCGCGCCTCAATATCCCGTTTTGTTTCCCTAGGAGTCGGTTTATAAACTGCTTTTGTTCGAGGAGAATTATAGGGGTCAGCCGCCGTCATTTGAGCCGCCTTCGGGTCAACAGTTCGGACTTCTCGCCGCCGTCCTAATAATTGGTCAACAAAGGTATCAAAATCCGAAAAATCTTCATAATCTACATCTTCAGTTTGAGAAATTGTCCGACGACTTCCCCAATTTTTGAGTCCTGAAAAAGCATTTTTTTGCCAATCTTGAAACCCTTTTTGTTTCCAAAATTGACTATAATCATCATATTGCGCTCTTTTTTCAGGATCGGATAGAATATTATAGGCTTCGCCAATATCTTTAAAGGTTTCTTCCGCTTCCTTATCCCCAGGATTTAAGTCGGGGTGATATTGTCTCGCTAGTCTACGATAAACCTTCTTAATTTCATCGACAGATGCTTCACGGGAAACCCCTAAAATTTGATAATAATTCCGAAAATTTTGCATAAGTTAAATTTGGGTTAAAGGGTTGATTTTTAAGTTTGCAGAAATCAGGTTTCTCAAATAAACCCGGTTTCTGGGTTTGTTACAACCAATCATCATCATCCCAATTATCCGTTTGAGAATAGCGACGGGAACGGGATACACCGCTACCACCGCCTAAACTACTACCATTATTACTACGTTGGTCATAACGGGGATAACTGCGAGTTTGAGGTTCGTAGGGGTCAACACGACGTTTTTCACCGGAAAAAGTTCGGCGAATTGAACCGAATAAATCATCTTCATCGTCCTCCGTCACAAAAGCTGAAACTTCCCGATTTAACTCATATAAAGCGTCCTGTAAATCCACACTAACTTGATCAATTCCTCGATCATCATTCCGTTCTAAACTATCTCTTAAAGAGCGAATTAAGGTTTCAATTCTTGACCGTTGACGTTGGGCAAATTGCATTCCGTAATCTAGGGCTACTTCCCTTAATTGTCGTTCAGCTTGATAAGTTAACGCTTGGGCGCGGTTGCGTTTTTCGACTTTTTCTCGTTGTAAACGGTCAACTTCTGCATATTTTTCCGCATCCTTAATCATGCGATTAACTTCATCTTGAGACAGGGTAGAAGCACCCTGAATAATTACACTTTGTTCCCGTCCAGTAGTTTTATCTAAAGCGGTAACTTGTAGAATCCCATTTGCATCAATATCAAGCGCCACTTGAACTTGTGGAACCCCCCTCGGCGCCGGGGGAATTCCGGTTAATTTAAACCGTCCTAAAGACTTATTATCAACGGCTAATTCTCGTTCTCCTTGTACGATATGAACTTCTACCAAAGTTTGGTTATTTTCAGATGTTGAAAAAATATCAGAACGCCTTACGGGAATTGTGGTATTGCGGGGAATTAATTTTTTCATCACCCCCCCAATGGTTTCTAATCCTAAAGATAAGGGAGTCACATCTAATAATAAAATATCCCGCACATCTCCAGCTAAAATTCCCGCTTGAATAGCCGCACCAACGGCCACAACTTCATCAGGATTAACCCCTTGATTCGGTTCTAAATCAATTAAACTTCTCACTAATTGTTGCACCATTGGCATTCGGGTAGAACCCCCGACTAAGATCACATCATCAATATCATTAGAGGTTAATCCAGCATCGGCTAAAGCCTGTTTTACTGGACGGCGTAACCGTTGAATTAAATCTCCACATAACCCCTCAAATTCCCCTCTAGTTAGGCGGATTTCCAAGTGTTTAGGGCCGTCTTCTGTGGCTGCAATAAAGGGTAAATTAATATCAGTAACTCCCACCCCAGAAAGCTCTATTTTGGCTTTTTCGGCGGCTTCTGTTAACCGTTGTAAAGATTGGCGATCGCGTCTTAAATCCACCGCTTCTTCTGATAGAAATTGTTCTGCTAACCAATCAACAATTTTCTGATCAAAATCCGTTCCGCCCAGTTGGGTATCCCCACAGGTAGATTTAACTTCAAATACCCCTTCCCCGACCTCTAAAATTGAGACATCAAAGGTTCCACCGCCTAAATCAAAGACTAAAATAGTCCCATAATCTTGCCGTTCCAAACCATAAGCTAAAGAAGCCGCCGTCGGTTCATTTAATATGCGTTTAACGTCTAATCCGGCAATGCGTCCGGCATCTCTGGTAGCTTGTCTTTGAGAATCATTAAAATAGGCAGGAACCGTAATTACAGCCCCGGTAATTTCTTCCCCCAAATACCGAGTCGCTTCTTCGACTAATTTTTTTAAGATCATTGCTGAAAGTTCCTCCGGGGCAAAATCCTTATTTACCCGGGGACATTTGATCCGAATATTATCGGTTTCATCCCGTCGCATCGTGTAGGGAACCCGTTTTGAGGCAGCAGTGAGATCAGAATAGCGACAACCCATCAGTCGTTTGACCCCATAAAAGGTATTTTGGGGATTCAAAACCGCTTGTCGTCTAGCCATCTGTCCCACGATGCGTTCTCCTTCTTTGGTAAACCCAACGACGGAGGGAGTGGTTCGCATCCCTTCAGAGTTAGCAATCACAACGGGTTTTCCGCCCTCCATGACCGCAACCACGGAGTTCGTTGTTCCCAAGTCAATGCCGACTACTTTGCCCATGCGTTGCTTATCTCCTTGTCTATATGGTTTCCGGCTAGATCACTCCTATTCTATCGTGTTGTAACGCATTGTAACGTCTGACCTCGGCGGTGAAACCCAAAGGGGTAATAGAATTGATACTTTCAGGTCTGAAGCCTGTTCTGATGAAAACTGATAACTGATAACTGATTTTAGCTTTCTTCCTCAGAAGATTTCCGTTTTAACGGTTTAGCAATCGGTTCTCGACGCGCCGGAGGTGGCGCCTCATCCGATGGGAATTTAGGCTTATAGGGAGAATGAGATCCAGTATTAAACTGACCTTCACCGGATGGTCTTCTGGGGCCACCTTTCGAGAACGGAGGTCGGCGTTTTTTAGTCGGAATCATGCCAATATCATGGCTTTCTTGGATGACTAAATAATCTTCTTTTAACTGAACGTGCAAATCCCAGAAATGACCGATGGCTCTCATCCCAGCAATTCCTATTAGTTTCAGTTTAAAAAACTTAGGTTTATCATTATCTTTGCGGGGAGCTTGGCGAATTTTAACAATCACATACTTTTCAACTTCTTGAGATTGATAAACAACCTCACCTCGAATAGAAAAATAGCCCTGCTGAACATTCACTAAATCACCGGTTTTATCCTCTGATACTGCTAATTGAGTTTCAGAAGTAACGGCGGTAGAATCCTCGGTTCTCAGGGTTTGGGGTTCCCAAACCCCCATAATTTGAACGTGCAGATTATCTTCTTCTTGGCGGGTACGGGGATAAACCACCCAAATATGATCTTGATCTAAGTCAATATGTTTTTTCACTAAACTCATGACTCGACCCAATAACACCGCATCAAGCAGTTTCCCTTCACTGGTTAGTAAGGTTCCCTGGGTAAACTGATCCGCAGAAGCAATATATCGGCCATGAACTAATCCAATGGCTCGATATTGACGGGCTTCGCTGGGGGGCGGAATCGGACGTTGCCAGAGTCGCTCGAAGGAGTCGAGGGCATCTGGCTCTAATTCTGCGGTTTGCTCTATTTGATCCGGTTCAGACTTGTCAAGACTCGTCTGGGGCGTATCTTCTGGGGTTTCCGGCGTTTCTGGGGTTTCTGGGGTTTCTGGCGTTTCTATAGTTACACTTTCACTTTCGTTCGGTGTATCAATGGAAACATCTTGAGACTTATGCACGGCTGGCTCACTAGCTGGAGTTGAGCTTGAAGAACGTTTGGATCGAGAGGAACGATTTGGAGAAGGACTCATAACACCTCTTAGCGGAGACACATCCCTTATGGGAGCAAGGACACGGCGAGTAAAAACCCTTTTTCTTTAAAAATTGATCCAGGGCTTTATACTAAACTTAAGTCAAGAATCAACACTATCAGGACATTTCAACATTTGCACCCTTTCTTGAGAAGGAGGCAGCAGTTGCGATCAAGATTGATACGGGTTAACTTGCTTATAACATAAGTCTGGGAGCTTGAAAACTCAGTGTCTTCAGACCTGAGAGTGTCAATGTACTGAATCCCCATCCGTATTGGATAAACCCAGGAGTTTCTACAGTTAGAGTCCATAGGAGCGTTACCGCTCCTTGATCACTCCATCCTTATTATGGATCTGACAGGACTTACGCAAACACGCCATATATTAGGATGCCAAAAGTAGGCGATCGCATACCAATGATAATAGCAATCGCCCCAAGAAGTTGTGATTATTTATTTAAAAATAAACCCAAAAGAATCAAAATTAACCTGATTTTAAATACTGCTATGACAATAACCTTTCCCACTGAACAACCCACAACAAACTTACCTGACCATACACAACTCCCCGACTCAGACGGTACATTTGTGAAAAATTTTCAAGAACATCCTCAAAGTATTTTACTCACCGATTCTATTAACCCGGTTCTGCAAAAAATTCATCCCGATGGATACTATTGTATTGGTCAAGATAGTGGGATTTATTGGCGCATAACTGACCCACCCCAACGGGGAGCAGAAGCACCAGATTGGTTTTATGTTGCTAATGTTCCCCCTAGTTTAAACGGTCAAATGCGACGTTCCTATGTGCTTTGGCAGGAATATGTTGCCCCTTTAATTATTTTAGAATTTGTCTCTGGAGATGGTTCAGAAGAACGGGATAAAACCTCTTTATGGACGGCGGAATCAGAAGGTAAAAAACCGGGTAAATTCTGGGTTTATGAGCAAGTCATTCATCCAGCATTTTATGGGATTTATGAAGTGCAAAAATCCAGTATTGAAGTGTATCATTTGGTTGAAAATCGCTTTCAACCTTTGCCAAAAAATGAACGAGGACACTATCCTATTGCTTGTCTCGGCGTTGAATTAGGAATTTGGCAAGGTGAATATCAAAATGTAGAATTGCCTTGGTTGCGCTGGTGGGATAGTGCCGGGAATTTGTTATTAACAGGAAATGAACGGGCAGAAATGGAAGCTCAACGGGCAGAAATGGAAGCTCAACGGGCAGAAATGGAAGCTCAACGGGCGGAACGTTTAGCCGCGCAATTACGAGCATTAGGAGTTACACCCGAAGATTGAGCATTTTTGTGAAAAAAACTGTAGGGGTTTACTATCTAAACCCCTGCAATACAAAAAATTATATATAAAAATAATACAAAAATTAACTACCTATAAAAAATAATTTGATATAATCAAAGTTAAGGATTTTACTGTTGTATAAAGTTTTATAAATAGTATAACCATGGCTTTAATTCCAGATTCTTCTATTGGCGCTTTAGTCGGGAATAACTCATCTGAATTAATTTCCCTATTCCCAGGACAGTTATCCAACTATCCCGGCGGGGTGTTAGGACTCGATGGGAATGATACTGTATTCGGTCTCGGTGATAATGAGTTGATTTTAGGGAACACAGGTTTTGACCAGTTATGGGGTGGGGAAGGTTCCGATACCCTATTTGGTGGTAAGGATGGGGATATCCTTGAGGGAGAAGCGGGGAATGATGTCCTGTTTGGCAACCTAGACGCTGATACCCTTTATGGGGGCGAGGGGTTTGATAGTTTATTTGGGGGGAAAGGCGATGATGTCTTAAACGGTGAAGGGGGAAATGATACCTTATCAGGGGACTTAGGGGCTGATACCCTCACCGGAGGCATTGGTCAGGATGTGTTTTTGCTACAACAACAAGGTCAAGGACGGGACTGGATTAGGGATTTTGAACGGAATATTGATTTGATTCAACTGCCTAATAACGTCGGCGAAGTGCAAGTCCAAGCGGTAGGAAGTAATCAAACTCGCCTGGTTGTCAGTGCTACTAACGAAGAACTCGCCCTTTTGGATGGCATTGTGCCATCGGACTTACAGGCGAGTGATTTCATCGGTCAGGGATTTACTTTGAAAAAAGATAATATCTCTCCTCCTCCCTCTGACTTTGTGCAACAGGTCTTAAACTTAACTAATGATTTCCGCAGTCAAAATGGTTTACGTCCCCTAACTCTGAACACTAAGTTGAATGCAGCCGCCCAAGAACAGAGTCAAGATATGGCGCAGGAAGACTTTTTTGACCACATCGGCTTAGATGGTTCCACCCCCGCCAGCCGTGCCCAAGACCAGGGATACACTTTTTCTTTTATCGGTGAAAATATTGGGGCCGGGTATCAAACCCCCGATGAAGTGGTTCAGGGATGGATTGATAGTCCAGGACACCGGGAAAACCTACTTAACCCCAATTACGCCGAAATTGGCATTGGCTATTTCTATTTAGAAAATGATACGGGGTTTGAAAATTGGAACCACTATTGGACACAGGTATTTGGGACGTCATTGGGTAATGGGTAATGGGTAAGAGGTAATGGGTAATTCATGAATTACCCCTACTATAAATCACAGGCGCTTTAATAATATTCCCGTTTGCCAATAATAGGCTTCTTGTTTAACCGCCAAAACTTGGAAAAAGGGTTTCCATTTTTCCCGGAAAGAATTCACGTCATAGAAAACCAAAGACCGGGTATCCCGTCCTAGGGTAAACATGGCAAAATCTTGATTAATATATTCAAAATAGTTCTGAATACAGGCTTGTTTTTGTTCTGGAGGCCAGACATTATTATTAGAAAGCCATAATTCAGGAGATTCTTTGATTTTATCAAAAATATAACTTTCTTGAATTGTAATAAAAGCTAGTCCTCCGGGTTTTAAAATCCGACGCAGTTCTAACAGCCAAGCATCGGCTAAATCATCAATATGGGTGAAGACTGAACCCGCATAAATTAAATCAAAATAGCGGTCTTCAAAGGGTAAATGGGGCAGGGTTGTTCCGACAAAAAAATGAAAGGGAGGACTCATATTTTGTTGACACCAAGCAATACAATCGGCACTAATATCCATTCCCCAAATTTCACAAATATCCGATAAATCAGCTAATTCCCTAAGAATCCGTCCCGATGCACAACCAAAATCTAAAATTCGGCTTCCGGTTTTGAGGAAATATCCACACTCTCGCAATACACTTAACATGACTTGAATTTGGATTTTTCCAGAGTTGAGATAATACTCCTCATTATTATCATCAAAAACAAACCTCAAATCTTTAGGAGGAACGGGAAATTGCCATTTTCCAGTTTGGGGATTTTTGCCCAAAGAAACGGGTTTAGGTAACAGATAAGAAGGTGCTTGTCCCCATGTAGGATAATATTTTAACCAGTCAATCGGTTCGAGTTGATTTGGTGATGGGGTAGAATCAGAAATAGAAGAAATTTCGATGAGTTCATTCAATTTTTCTTGAGCCGAAATATAATCCGGTTCCAGTTTTAAAGCGGTTTCAAAACAATTAATTGCATCGGATTTTTGTTGTAAATTAAGGTAAGCTAAACCTAAGTTATAATAACATGATGCTTCCGTTGAATTTAATTCAATGGCCTGTTGGTAAACTAAAATTGCATCTTGCCATCGTTGCAATTGAATTAACCCATCTCCTAAATTTTTATAAGACCAAAAGAAATCCGATTTAATTTGATTGGCTGTGGTATAAACATCGACGGCTTCTTGCCATCTTTCTAAATTAAATAGGGAATCGGCTAAATTAATATAAGACCAAAAGAAATTAGGATCAATAGAAATCGCTGGCTGACAAATGGGAATAGCTTCTTCCCATCTTTCTAAATGAATTAATACTTTTGCTAAACTTACATACGACCAAAAAAAGTCTGGTTTTAATTCAATCGCACGGCGATAAATAGGAATTACTTCTTCCCATCGTTCTAAAGTCGTTAATATTTCTCCTAACTTCTGATAAGATCCCCAAAATTCAGGATCTAATTGAATCGCTTTTTGATAAATAGGAACGGCTTTTTCTAGTTGTTCAGTTTGGGTTAAACATTCCCCTAAACCATTATAACCCCAAAAGCAATTCGGGTCGAGTTGAATGGCTTTTTCATAGATGGGAATTGCAGCTTCCCAGCGCTGTAATTTAATTAAGGCTTCTCCTAAATTATTATAAGCCCAAAATTCATTAGGACTTAATTCAATCACTTTTTTATAAGCTGTAATCGCTTGTTCAAATTGTTGAGTTTTTAGGGAAATATTGCCAATTCTTTGATATCCTAAGAGGAATTTAGGTTCAATATTAATTAGTTTTTGGTAACAAGCGATCGCTTCGTTGAAATTCTCACTTTCTTGATATTTAATCGCCTGTTGATATAATTCAGTTATCATGGCGGCATCAGGATGAGTTGATTCAGTCATAATTAGACTATCTTCTGGATTAGATGGGGTCATATTTTCAGGTACAATTAAATTTATCTACTCTATCACTTAATCAGAAACCAGTCAATTAGATGCTTAACAGCTTATAATTGATTATCATCCTTTAAGAACCTGATCCTAAATCTTTAAAAATTCGTCAGGAAATTGGCGATCGCCCAAAAGAAGCCCTAATTTGCTAATTTGGTGTGGAAACTCACCATACGGAATATAGATTTTTTGATCCAGATAGTGCATCTTAGGGATTATTATAATGGATATTTTAAAGAGGCATAATCCCATGGTTATCAAATCTATTGGTTCTTTGAGTTTGATTTTAGGCATTCTGTTACCGACTGCGGCGAGTCTAGCGAATGTTGTTTCACGGGCAAAAAATCCGGTTAGTAGCCCCCTACAAATCAGTTTACAATTTCCCCCCGCACCGAAGGGAGATGGGCCAGTGAGTACGGCTGGGGGAGGAACCCGAGGGGGTGAAAGTGAAACCCCTTCTGCCAGCGAGTGCGGCCTGGGGAATACAAAAATGACCGCCTTAGTCCCCAGTCAGAAGACCTTAACGGTTTCTGCCCATCCCACATTTTTTGTTTATGTTCCTGAATCCAAGGTAAAAACGGGTGAATTTGTTCTGATTAATCAACAGGGCAAAGAGGTTTACCAAACAGTCGTACAACTTCCTTTAAAACCAAGTATTTTGCAGATTAAACTCCCAGAAAATGTAACCTTAGAAACCGGAAGTCAATATCAATGGACTTTTTCGATTACCTGTGGAACAGAGGAACAAGAATTTATTGATACCTTAGAGGTTTCTATTCAGCGAAATGAACTCAATCCTACATTCAAAAATGAAATAGAAAAAGCTCAAAGTCCCTTAAAAAAAGCCGAACTTTATGCTAGGGAAAACCTCTGGCAAGATACCTTAATGATCATGGCTCAGTTGCGAAACTCTGAACCGGAATTATGGCAAGAGTTTCTGACTTCCATTAAAATTAATCAACAGATTGCAGAAGCTCCTTTTGCACCGAAAGCAACGGTGAGCAATTCTGAGCATCAATCTACACCATAAAAGCTCAAGGATATATCGTAAAATAAGCTCTATGAGAGCAAAAATTAAACAATTAGCATGGGAGTGGCGTGGCGTTTGGATTACAACCCCAGTTATGGCTAGTCTTGTAATCTTGCTGCGTTTTTCTGGGATTTTACAGTCCTGGGAATGGGCAGTTTATGACCAATATATGCGTCTACGTCCCCCGGAACCTAGGGATAAAAGAATTGCGATTGTCGGGTTAGATGAAGCCGATATGAAATATATTGGCCAAGGTTATGTACCCGACCAAATTTATGCTCAATTAATCGAGAAATTAGTAGCCATGAAACCGACAGTTATTGGCTTAGACATTTATCGAGATTTACCCTTTGAACCCGGTCATAAACAGTTAATTAAAATCTTAGCAGAAACTCCCAATTTACTAGGAATTGAAAAAGTTGTAGGGGATAAATCCTTAGAATCCGTTGCCGCCCCTCCAATTTTGAAAGAAAAAAATCGAGTAGCAGCTAATGATTTAATTTTAGATGAAGATAATATTATTCGGCGGGCGTTATTACTTATTAATAATACTCAGGGACAACCTTCCTACAGTTTAGGATTGTTTTTGGCAATGTTTTATTTAGATGCTCAAGGAATATCTCCAGAAATAGTCCCAGGAACTAATAATTGGTGGAAATTTAAAGATACTATTTTTAAACCATTGTCTAAAAATGATGGGGGCTATGTACGGGCTGATGCTGGAGGATATCAAATATTTTTAAATTATCGGGGATATAATCGCAGTTTTGAGATTGTTTCTTTTCAGGATATTTTAACCGATAAACTTCCTAAAGATTGGGGAAAAAATCGAATTATTTTAATCGGTTCCGTAGGGGAAAGTTTCAAAGATTTAATGTCCACTCCCTATACATTATCGGCAAATCAACGCATGGCGGGGGTGGAAGTTCATGCCCATATTGCCAGTCAAATTATTAGTGCAGCCTTAGATAGTCGTCCGTTAATTAAGACGTTACCCGATACTTTAGAATGGATTTGGATATTTATTTGGTCAGCAGCAGGAGCAATTTTAACCTGGAAATTTCGGGCAACGTCTAAAGTACAATTATTAATTATTCGACAGGTTTTTATTTCAATTTTATCCACGACAATTTTACTGGGAAGTACCTATATTTTATTTATTCAAGGATGGTGGATTCCGGTGGTTCCTCCCTTTTTAGCTTTAGCGGGTTCAGCCATCGCCATTACCGCTTATATTGCCCGTTCCGCTTCGGATATTAGGAATATTTTTGGACGTTATTTGAGTGCTGAAATTGTCTCTAATTTATTAGAAAGACCCGAAGGTTTAAAACTCGGAGGAGAACGCCGAAAAATCACCATTTTAACCTCGGATTTACGCGGATTTACGGCTCTTTCAGAACGTTTACAACCTGAAGAAGTAGTTAAAATTTTAAACTTTTATTTGTCCTGTATGGCCGATGTGATTACTACCTATCAAGGAACTATTGATGAGTTTATGGGGGATGGAATTTTAGTTTTATTTGGAGCTCCTACTTTACGGGAAGATGATGTTCAACGGGCGATTGCTTGTGCGGTAGCCATGCAATTAGCTATGCAGAAGGTGAATGAACAATTAGAAAAGTGGAATTTATCTCCTTTAGACATGGGAATTGGAATTAATACGGGGGAAGTTGTGGTAGGAAATATTGGGTCAGAAAAACGCACAAAATATGGAGTTGTAGGAAGTCAAGTTAATTTGACCTATCGGATTGAATCCTATACAACTGGAGGACAAATTTTAATCTCTGAAATGACATTAAATCAAGCGGGTCGGAATTTGATTAAGATTGAAAATCAAAAATTAGTTCAGCCCAAGGGAGTCAAAAAGTCTATTACTATTTATGAAGTCGGGGGAATTTTAGGTAACTATAATCTATTTATTTCTAAACAAGAACAGCATTTTTATCCAATTCCAACTCCTATTTTATTACAATATTTTATTTTAGAAGGAAAACATATCAGCGACGGTATTTTAATGGCAAGTTTAGTGGAATTATCGGAAAAAGGAGGTTTAATTATTACGGAGGCGAATAATCATATTATTCCTGGGGCTTTAGCAAATTTAAAACTTAATATTAAATTAAAATCAGAACAATGGAGTGATGATATTTATGCAAAAGTCCTAGAAAAATCGGCGAAACCGGGAGCTTTTTATGTGGGGTTTACGGCTAAATCCCCAGAGGTGGAACAATATCTGAATCAACTTTATCAAACGATTAATGTGTTAAAAGTTGACCCCCATAGCCACCCTAGTTAATGCAGGGCTGTTTCAAACTCAAGTCAAAGATTGAAACGTATCAACGCTATTCTAAAGTTTTCTAGGCAAAAAAACTGTTCTAGGATAACTGATTTATTGCATCATCTAATAATTCCCATCCTTGAGCAACGGTTTCAATTCTGGCCAAATGATCCCGTAATTCGTGCGCCCCAGGAAACCCTTTTGCATACCAGGTTAAATGTTTTCGAGATTGATAAATTCCCCGTTCACCCTTATATTCCCACAACGCTTGGAGGTGTTCTTTTGCACATTGCAACCGTTCAATTACGGAGGGAAGGGTTTTAAATTCTCCGGTTTTCAAAAAATAGTCAATTTCTCCAACTAAAAACGGATAACCCAGAGTTCCTCGTGAACACATTACCCCATCAGCGCCCGTTTCTTGTAAACATTGAATCGCCGTTTCTACGGAAAAAATATCGCCATTGGCAATCACTGGAATCCTTAACTGTTCCTTAACCTGTCGAATCCAGTCCCATTTTGCCTGACCGTGATAACCTTGGGCGCGGGTGCGGGCGTGAATGGTGATCATTTTTGCCCCCGCATCCTGCATTCTACGGGCAAAATCTAAAATTGTGATTTCTTCATCACTCCAACCAATCCGGGTTTTTACGGTGACAGGCACATCCACGGCCGCCACCACTGACCGAATAATAGTTTCTGCCATTTCCGGTTGTCGCAATAACGAAGAACCGCCCCCATTTTTCGTAATTTTATTAACAGGACAACCCATATTAATATCAATAGTATCGGCTCCTTCTTGAACGGCTTTTTGGGCGGCTTCGGCTAAAAAATCGGGGCGACAATCGAATAATTGAATACTAATTGGGCGTTCCTTGGGGTCAACTTCCATGATTTTTGGAAGTCCCCGAACATGACAGACTTCGCTGGCGTGAACCATTTCGGTGTACATCATGGAGTCGGGGGCGTAGCGACGTACTAAGCGCCGAAAAACTAAATCTGTGACACCGGATAGGGGGGATTGGAGGACACGACTGTTGACTTCTACAGTGCCAATTTTTAGGGGTGTGGATAAACGTTGTTTCAATTCTGGGGAAAGAACAATCATGGTTAAAAGGGAACAAAGTAAGTCCGAGTATCTCTATAATAGAATGAGTTAACGGTTTAAATCATTTTGGATTTTATTATGAATTTTCCCTCAAATAATCCTGGCCCGTTTCATCAAAATGGCAACGCGAATAAATTGCACTTTCCCCAACCCGAACCGAGTGAAGTTTCTGAAGAAATTGAAGATGTTGAAGCCAAAAAACATGACCCTAGAACCTTGGAAATTATTCAACGTTCGTTTATTATTTTAACGGTGATTGGGTTGGTTTTTGGGGTGTTTATGGCGGCGGGAGTTTTGTATTTGATGCAGAAATTTAATATTACTGGTCGTCCAGCACAATTGGAACAGCCGATTAATAGATAAATCATCAGTGATTAGCATTTTTTCTCTAATTTCGGGCTAATCACTGGATTAATTTAGGATAATTAATCTCTAAAAAGACGGGATACGAGACAGAAAAGATAACATTGAAATAATAAATATAATCTTTAATAAGATTATATCGCTATTTTTATGCTAAAATTAGCACAAGCTAAATATTACAGTTAATCCAAATTTAACTCATGATTCAAACAACGCTGACCCCGTTTTCACAAAAACTCGGTTTTCCCCTCACAAAACAACCAATTACAATATTACAAATTAATTTAGGAAAACGGTGTAATCTAGCTTGTAACCATTGTCATGTCGAAGCTGGGCCAAAACGTACCGAAGAACTGAACCCTGATATTACTTCACAACTAATTGAATTAATTAATCGGTTTCCCCAAATTCAAACGGTAGATTTAACCGGAGGGGCACCAGAAATGAATTATGGATTTAAACCTTTAGTAGAAGCAGCAAGAAAAAGCAAAAAACAAGTTATTGTTAGGTCTAATTTAACCCTTTATTTTGTCCCAGGTTATGAAGATATCCCCGAATATTGTGCAGATAATCAATTAAGAATTGTTGCATCTTTGCCTTGTTATTTAGAAAATAATGTAGATAAAATGCGAGGAAAAGGAGTCTATCAGGATTCTATTCAAGCCATTCAATGGTTAAACCGTTTGGGCTATGGTAAAACACCGGAATTAATCTTAGATTTAGTTTATAACCCCGCCCTACCAACCTCCGAAAAGTTCACCTTACCGCCCGAACAATCTCAACTTGAACAAGCGTATAAAGATTATTTAAAAAAAGATTTGGATATTCATTTTAATCAACTATTAACGATTACAAATTTACCCATCGGGCGCACAAAGTCTTATTTACAGCAGAAAAAATTAGAATCTTCCTATTTAGAATTTTTAGAATCTAATTATAATCCCGAAACTGTATCTAATTTAATGTGTCGTCATCAATTATCTATTGATTATCAAGGCTATATTTATGATTGTGATTTTAACCAAATGGAAAATATTCCCGCCCGCAATGCTTCAGGAAATATCTTAACGGTAAGTGATTTATTAAATGCTAATAATTTAGATTTAATTGAAACGGTAAAAACAGCTTCCTATTGTTATGGATGTACCGCCGGATGTGGTTCTAGTTGTGGAGGATCTTTAGTTTAAAATTATAGGTGATCTTGACAAGGATCAAGCCAAATTTAACCACAAAGACACAAAGAAGATAAAGAAGTTCTCAAAACTAACCTGCTCAGGGCTATAATTTTAATACTTGGGAGAATAAAATGGGCGTTCAAGACTTATTAAAAAATCTCTTAGATTGGGTGGCAAATTTGGGCTTTTGGGGGCCAGCAGCATTTATTATTATATACAATTTAGCTACAATATTATTTGTCCCTGGTTCTCTATTAACCTTGGGTGCGGGAGTTGTTTTTGGGGTATTTTGGGGTTCAATTTATGTTTCTATTGGTTCAGTAATTGGAGCTACCTTTGCTTTTTTAATTGGACGATATTTTGCCAGGGATTGGGTTGCTAAGAAACTAGAAAATCACGAGCAATTTAAAGCTATTGATCAAGCGGTGGGTCAAGAGGGATGGAAAATTGTGGGTTTAACTCGTCTTTCTCCAATATTTCCATTTAATTTACTTAATTATGCTTTTGGACTAACGAATGTTTCTTTAAAAGATTATTTTTTAGCCTCTTGGATTGGGATGTTACCCGGTACAATTTTATATGTTTATGTGGGATCTTTAATCGGAAGTTTAGCTCAGTTAGGGACGGGAGAGCGATCGCGTACCTCGGTAGAATGGTTATTATATGGAATTGGTTTAATTGCCACGATAATTGTTACAATTTATATCACTAAAATTGCCCAAAATGCTCTAAATCAAAAAATTAAATAGGTGGAAACTTCCACCTATTTTTACTTAGATTAATTAGGCTTCTGGGGGTGTAGATTCCACTTCAGTATTGACTGTTTTTGCTGTTGTTTCCAGTTGAGAAGCAATATCCGATTTAATTGAACGTTTATACAATTTTCCGGCATACTCATCTAAAGTTTCTGTTAATTTATCGACCCAAGTATGCTCAACTAAGGCAATAATAGCCGAACTTCCAGGGGTTAAAGATTCAGAAAGTTCTTTCAGATCTTCTTGAGGAAATCCCAAATCAATAAAATGAGTAATTAAGGCTCCAACTCCCGCCCCACCTGCGGTTAAAGCAATTACTCCTAATGCTCCAATCGGGTTGAATAGGGCAATTAATCCCGCCGTAATTCCGCCAATAATTGCTCCACCTTTAGCATCGGTATCTCCGGTTTCACTAATGGCAACTTTCCCTTTTTCATTCTTGACCATAACCGCAGCATTGACAATAGAAATAATCCCTTTTATTTGCAATTCCTTGAGTTCTTTTAGAACTTCTTTGGCTTTTTCTTGCTCAGGGTAAGCAACAACAACTAAAGTTGTTAAATCTTCCGAATAAGTCATGTTTTATTCCTCAAAATTTATGGTTTACACAAATTAGGTCTATACGGATCGCAATCCTAATTCCCTCCACCTTACCACAACCCCAATAACAAAGTCGATTAAAACCATGATAAATTAACAAAAGGAGTTGTGATATTTCATTGTAAACAAAAAGACCAAACTTTAACGGTTAAGGATTTTTATTCTATGAGCTTGAGCGTGATTTTGTTACTGATAGCGGGTTTAGTCTTACTGGTTTTGGGCGCGGAACTATTAGTCCGTGGAGCTTCAACCATTGCTTCAATTTTGGGAATTCCTTCCTTACTTGTGGGACTAACAATTGTTGCTTACGGAACCAGTTCTCCAGAAATGTCAGTTAGTATTCAATCAGCTTTTGCAGGTCAAGCGGATATCGCCTTGGGAAATGTTGTCGGTAGTAATATTTTTAATGTGTTAATCATATTAGGAATTTCGGCTTTAATTGCTCCTTTAATGGTAGCTAATCAGTTAATTCGGTTAGATGTTCCGATTATGATTGGGGTGTCTGTTTTGACCTTAATGTTTGGCAGTGATGGTACAATTAGTCGGGTTGATGGAACGATTTTATTTATTGGGGCAATTGTTTATACTCTGTTTTTAATTTATGAAGCCAAGAAACAAAAAAATGATGAATCAAACGAAGATGAATCCGGGAGTAAGATTGAAAATACTCCGAAAAACTGGATCATTAATATTGGCTTAATTATTGTCGGATTAGTCTTGCTTGTTCAGGGGTCTAATTGGTTGGTTGAAAGTTCAATTTCTATCGCTAGAGCTATTGGAGTCAGTGAATTAGTCATCGGATTAACTATTGTAGCCGCAGGAACTTCCCTGCCAGAATTAGCCAGTTCTGTTGTGGCTACGATTAAAGGAGAACGGGATATTGCTGTGGGTAATGTCATCGGTAGCAATATTTTTAATATCCTGGCAGTTTTAGGACTCTCCTCTGCTGTTTCCCCAGCCGGAATCAATGTTTCTACTGCGGCTTTAAATTTTGATATTCCAGTTATGATTGCAGTGGCAATTTCCTGTTTCCCGATTTTTTATACGGGCAAATCTATTGACCGTTGGGAAGGTATACTTTTCTTAGCCTATTATTTTGCCTACGCTACCTATTTAATTCTCGATTCTTCAAAACATTCTCAACTTCCCATGTTTAATTTGGTGATGATCGGTTTTGTAATTCCAATTACAATTATTACTTTAATTGTCACCACAGTCCGCAGCTATCAAACCAAACGCAAACGTTTAAACTCTTAAGCATACCTAACTCCCCTTTTCTGCTAGGGGAGAGATTATTATCTGTAAACAAATAAAACAGCCTGATTATTGGATCTTAACTTAAGAAGATAAAGACGCGCTAGAGCACGTCTTTACAACAGAATTAATTCCCTAAACAAATCCCCATACTTTGGGCCGTTTCTACTAAAATATCATCAGCATTAACAGCCCGATATTGAGCGATCGCATCCAAAATCGGAATACTCGATACATTCCGATCTCGCCAAACGACAACCCGATCATAATTCTCCTCAAGAATCAAATCCACCGCCGCCACTCCAAAAGCAGAAGCAATAATCCGATCAATTGGTGAAGGAGTTCCCCCCCGTTGAATATGACCGAGAACAGTAACTCGCGTTTCTGCGCCACTGCGATCGCAAATTTCATCGGCCAGATATTGTCCAATGCCCCCTAAACGAGCTTGTCCCATACGATTAATCATCGTCACAGGTTCTCCCGTTTCCGTTTTAACCGCCTCTGCAACAACGACTAAACAATAGTTTTTCCCTTGTTTTTGTCGTTCTGCAATATGCTGACAAATGCTATCCAAACTGTAGGGAAGTTCAGGAATTAAAATAATATCTGCACCGCCAGCAATTCCCGCATGGAGGGCAATATGTCCCGCATCTCGGCCCATGACTTCTAAAATCATCACGCGGCTATGACTAGCGGCGGTAAAATGCAGGCGATCTAAAGCCTCAGTAGCGATATCAACGGCGGTACTAAACCCAATAGATAAATCCGTGCTACCCACGTCATTATCAATGGTTTTAGGAATCCCAATTAAGTTCATATTTCCCTGTTGGGCAATGCGTCGCAAAATCGCTAAACTGCCATCTCCACCGATACCAATTAAAGCATTCAGTCCTAAGAGATTATAGCCTTCGATAATCTCCTCGGAGCGATCCAACAAACTTCCATCCGGCATCGGAAAGGCAAAGGGATCACCCTTATTGGTGGTTCCCAAAATTGTCCCCCCGGCGGTGAGAATATTATCAACTTTATCAATAGTCAGAGGAACACTGTTAACAGGACGAGTCATTAACCCTTGGGTGGCTTCTCGAATACCGAAGACCTCCCACCCCAAGATTCCTGCCGCCCGATAAACCACAGCCCGAATTGCTGCGTTTAAACCTGCACAGTCCCCCCCACTGGTTAAAATACCAATGCGTTTGTGTTCTACCATGTTTGGCGAATTCTGGATTTACAGATGCAAATTTTAGATTACATCCGATTGGCAAATGATTGACAAATCTTTGCTCATCTTTAATATTTTAATCAGGAATCGGCAGGCAGAATAACCGGATATACGCGGATCAATCTGCTGAAATCATGGCTTCAATGGGAATCTGGATATCTGGAAATGCTAGGGGTGTAACTTCACCTTCTGTTAAGGTGATTTTGGAGCCATATTCGCTATCCCTGGGATCACGATAAATAATTAGTTCCCGGCGCTGTAGGTTAACTAACCAATATTCGGAGATTCCCGCTTCCGCGTAGATCCGGTATTTCACAGTAGAGTCTTTTTCTAAGCTGGAGTTGGAGTATTCTATCACCCAGAAAATATTCTCAGGATAGGGATGATGACTGAGATATTCCCGCCCCAAACGTTCCACAATGGCGATATCAGGTTCGGGTTCGGAGTCGTTAGCAAGGGTAATGGGTTTAGCGTGACGAACTAGGGCCCGATTTCCCAGTAAACGGCTAAGATAATCACCTGCTTCAGTGCTGAAATAGGCGTGGGGTTCTCCTTCTGGGGACATTTGAACAATTTCTCCATGCAGTAGTTCAACGGGGCGCTCGTCGAGTAGACCCATTTCAACGATGCGGTGATAGTCGTCCAGTTTCCATTTTGCGATCGATATAGTCATCTTCATCAACAATTAGGAGTGGGTATTTATAAGATAGCTGATTAGGGTGCGATCACTTGATCGAGCAACCTAACAGCAATGGATAACTTTTTTTTGCCTTTGAGTAAAACTTTTGTTCAATCCTCTGCAACAAGATTATTATACTCTCTGAGCACGGACTATCGGATCTAACAATCACTAACCGCGCCGACCAAATTCGAGCAGAAGATGGGACAATAATGCAAGGGAAAGCTTGCACCGCAGCGCGAAGCACCATTTCTCATAAAGCTGGGAATTTGACTACCGCAGAAATTCAATTTCACGATCACGAATCTTTTTTAATCGAGATAATCACTCCCTATTATAAGAAACTCGGACTCACCCCAGTTCCCAATTCTTTTGAAGCGTTTGCCCATAGAGCCATTCCCAATTTACCCACTGACGCGGATCAAACTGACATTAATATTTATAACCGTCTGAAAGATGATTATCACAGCAACGGGAAAAAATATCAAGAACACTTGGGGCGTGGTTATTTAACAATTCAAGATCAGTCAGATATTTCTAATTATGTGGCATCAAAATATAATCAGGACTATCAACTGATTAACCATGAATGTTTGGCGGTGAAGCACGTTAAAATCTCTTGTGCTTTTCCGGTTGATGAAATTGGCGCGATCGCTTTAGTAGATGTCCCCGGTTTAGGGGATTTTCGCTTAGGAGATGAGAGTTTAGTCATTGAAGCCCTAGCTCAAGAAGTGGATTTTATTCTATTTATTCGCAAGCCGTCCAAAGACCGGGCAAACTTCGAGCAAAGCGACACAAAATTATATGATTTGGCGAATAAAGCTTTAAACAATTTGCCTTCTCGGTCTATCTTGGTTCTCAATGTAGATCGTGATGGGAAAAATCAAGATAGCTGTCTGTCTATGAAGCAGGATATTAATTCAGAAAATGTGAAAATGCCTGTCTTAGATTGTGTGATTGCTGATTGTTCTTCTCCAGAAGATGCCAATAACAAAGTGCTTCAGGCAGTTCTGGATAATCTGCGATCAAATGTCACTCAACTAGATCGGAATTACACTCAACAAAAAATTACCGATTTGCAAGCCAGTCTCACTGATTTAAAGCAGCAATTGCAATTAGCACAGGGAATCCTACCACATATCGATCAGAATGAAATAGAGGCTCAATATGATGATTTATTTGATGAGTTTTGGAACACGATCACTAATGAAATGACGGCCTTAATAGACAAACTAATTGAAACTCGTGAAAACCCCGATGAAAACCTGAAAAACCAAATTAAGGCAGTGTTGCAAGACTGTCGGCAAAATGTCGAGATGCCCACGCTTGAACAAGTGAAGAAACGCCGAAATAAATTACAATCTTACGCCAGCACTTACAGTGAATATTTGATAGAAATGAGAACGAGTCTATCCCTGAAATTCCTAGATATGGATAAAGGATTGAAAGAAACCATTGAAGGGACAAAAGCAGAAGTGGCTAAGGTTTTAGTGGAAAAATGTGATTTAGGAGGTCTGGCAAATGTTGGTGGGGCAGACTTTCTGGTGGAAGTTGCCAGTCAAATTCCCTCTAAATATACGGAACTGAAAAAAGGGTTTGATATTTTATCAGAATTTAATCTGTCTTATCGCGGATTAATTCAGCATCGGATTCGCTTGCAATTAGATCCGTTAACCCCGGATAAAACCGCAGGCTTGAAAACGGAAGGGGCGAATGCTCAAGATGTTTTAGACCACTTAAACGAACTGTACCAAGAAACCATTTACAATTGTGAAAATGCTTTAAATGGATTTTTATCAGAACCGAGTCAAGCATCATTTGCCATTGTGGAAGAATTTGCCGATCGCGTCCTCCGGGCAAAAAGCGCAAGGAAGGAGTGGAAAAGATTTTTGGGCCCAAAGCGGCATCAGATTTGGGATGAGTTTGAAAAACTGCAAAAGCAAATTGATGCCAGTCAAGAATGGTCAAGACTTTTAAAGTCGGTTTCTCGTCATATCGATGACTTAGAAGGGTCTTTAAAGAATTTGTAGAACCATCAAAAAACCAAAGTAACGTTGTGAGGATCGTCAATGGCATTATTTAGCGGCTTATTCAATACGAAACAAGGACTACCAGTCCTAAATGTCACCATGCTTGGGCCGAGTGGTGTTGGCAAAACCAGTTTGCTAGCGGCCATATATGATCAGTTTTATAATGTTAGTCAAGATTTAGAACTTGTGCCTGATGAAGAGACCAAACCTTTTTTGAATAAGCGGATCGAAGCACTTAAAAGTCTAGTGGGTGAAAACATTCAAGCTCGAGGTGGTCTTCAATCAACTACTGAACCACGCTCATTCAAGTTTGAGTTTGGACAAACTGGAACGAATCCATCTCTAAAAATTAATTTTCAAGATTATCCGGGAGAATGGTTAGAGCAAGGTGGCAAACTGGAGAAAGTCAAGGAGTTTATTCGCGACTCGGCAGCGGTGTTGATTCCCATTGATACACCGGCTTTGATGGAACTTGAAGGAAAATACCATAAGGAGTTTAATAAACCTACAGAATTGAGTCATTTATTCAAAGAAGTCTACAAAAATTTGGATTCGCCACGTTTGATTATCCTTGCTCCGGTGAAATGTGAAAAATACATGGAAAACCCCCTAGAGTTATTTAGAAAGGTGAGAGAAGGCTACCAGGAAATCCTGACTGAATTACCCGATGGTAAATTATTACCCAAAGTCGCTGTGGTGATTACTCCAATTCAAACGATTGGTAGTGTGAGGTTTTCACGCATCGAGTTTGAAAATAATCAGCCAATTTTCTACTTTCGCAAATCCCAGCCCAGCGACCCCTATCAGCCAAAAAATACCGAATTACCTTTGCGGTATCTGTTGAGTTTTTTGTTGAAATTACATCTGGATAAAAGGCGTGATTTTTTCTTGACTAGAATTATGGACTCTTTTGGCCGAAATACTGATCTGAGAAATGCAGTGAGTCGATTTTCTAACGTCGAGTCAAATTCAGATGAGATTGTTCAAGGTTTGGATTTATTCATTTAAAGTGTAAGGGGATGAGTGATGAAGAATTACGTTAAAAGTCGGGGTATTTCTAAGGGACATTCTTGGTTAGACCAGAATCAAAAAGAAATTTCTAATCCTCCTATTTTAAACTCAGTGATCCAAATGGTGGATAGTGATGATTTTTCTTTGGTTCTTTATCGTCTGGAAGGTCAGTTATCTTTATTAGTTACAGGATTAGAAACGAAAAATCGAACAGATAACCGAACTCGGAAAATCAAAAATTCGGTTTTGTGGGTTGGTGATAATTCTGATGAAGCAATCTTGCGGAAGATTTCTATTCAAGCTTTGAATGGCGAGTTAGCGGCTAAAATTGATCAAGCTGTTTTTTCTGAAAATAATGCTCAAGGGTTTAAAGTCAATTTTGAGCAATTAGAACCGAAGAAGCTTGGTCTTCCGTCTGTTGAAAATAAGCCCGATAATTCAAATAAAATCGGCAACTTATCCGCTTGTAAAAATGACCTAATTGGCGATCTTAGGCAATATTCTTTGCCCATACAAGAAGGGATGTTAGTTGTAGTCGTGTCCTCAACGGTGTCTCAATCGAGTCTTGAACGCGAGAAAGTTTGGCGAGGTTTATCAGATGTAATATCTGGTGATGAGTGGGTTGACTTATCCGTGAAGGGGGATCAAGGTGACAACTTTCGCGGTCAACCTTCTGATTCTAATCGTGATCCTAATACATCTTCACAGCCAGAAAAAGGGAAATTTGGAACTCCTTATACGTCTCCTTCGGGTTTACCGACACCTTTTTCAGCCTCTTCAAGAAGTGATAAAAGAAGTCCAGAAGATTCTCCCCTAAAAAAATGGATACCAATTATTGTCGCTTTTGTAATCGGTTTATTAATTGGCATAGTTGGACATTACTTGTATTACAGTAATATTCCCAATATGCAAAAACAACAAATTGAACAGAATGAAAAAACAATTGGCGATCAGGAAGACAAAATTGCCGACCAGGATAAAAGAATTAATGATCAGGAAGACATCATAGTTAACAAAGAAAAAACTATAAAACAAAAAGACAAACTAATCGAAGACATCTTTAATTATGCCAAGGAATTTACTGATAAAGGCTTGCCCTTAATAGAGCGTATCAATGGAGTTCAAAAATAAATAACCGCCAGATATTTTAGGGTTATCGCGCATAATTGGGTCAACAGCCGTTGACCCCTAATCGGGTTTCTTGATCCTACGCGATCGCCCTCAAAATAAGTTACAATTAAAAAACGCAATAACTCCAACTCTTAAGTAGGAGAAAAATATGCAAATTCAAAGCAACCATGAAATGGGAAAAGTTTTCGCTACTCTAACAATTACTAACCGCGCCGACCAAATTCTAGCGGAGGCTGGGGTTAAATCAGAAGACCAAATACGCTCAATTACCCTCAAAAATGTATTAGTAGACACGGGTGCAACTACCCTATGTTTACCACAAGATGCGATCGCCAAACTGGGGCTAAAACTCCTTAAAGAAGTGGACGTAGCCACCGCTATGGGTATTGGTAAAGCCCGAATTTTCCAAGATGCCAAAATATCAATGTTTGAGCGGGAAGGAACCTTCGAGTGCTTAGAATTACCAGGAGGTAAAGATGCTCTTTTAGGAGTCATACCTTTAGAAGCTTTGGGGTTAGAAATCGACTTACAAAATCAAACCTTGAAGGCGTTACCCATCAGTCCAACAGAAACTTATTTAACGATTTTGTAGCAGAAGAAGGAGGAAGCAATTAAGAACTTCCTAACATCGAAGATGGGGCTAAAGCCCAACAACAAAAAAAGCCCCTCAATTGTTAGGTGAGGGGTTTCAAACAAGATATAATTAAAATGAATTAAGACTCAGCACCTTGGGGTAACAATTCCCGACTGGTGAGACTTTGGGACACCACCACTTGAGCGTTTTCATCGATATCGACAACAGCAGTATCCCCTTCTTTGATCCGTCCAGACAGAATTTCTTCTGCTAAACTATCTTCGAGTAACCGCATAATCGCCCGACGCAGAGGACGCGCCCCGTAACTGGGGTTGTAGCCTTCCTCCACTAACCTTTCTTTGAACTTGTCCGTCACTTCCAAGGTAATGCCTTTTTCGATCAAGCGTCCGAAGACTTCTTTTAACAGGATCACGGCAATTTCCTTGACTTCTTCCTTATTCAACTGACGGAAGACAATAATTTCATCCAAACGGTTGAGGAATTCAGGACGGAAATATTGTTTGAGTTCTTCATTAACCAAGTTGCGAATACGGTTATATTGGGCATCGTTTTGGTTTTCCGAGAACTCGAACCCTAAACCACCGCCACCTTTTTCGATCACCTTCGATCCAATATTAGACGTCATAATGATCAAGGTATTCTTGAAGTCCACCGTCCGACCTTTAGCATCGGTCAAACGACCATCTTCTAAGATTTGCAGCAACATATTGAAGACGTCGGGGTGGGCTTTTTCGATTTCATCAAATAGCACCACCGTATAGGGACGCCGACGCACCGCTTCGGTGAGTTGTCCGCCTTCGTTGTATCCCACATAGCCTGGAGGCGACCCAATTAACTTAGAAACCGTGTGACGCTCCATGTATTCGGACATATCCAAGCGCACCATCGCTTCTTCTGACCCGAAGAAATAGGCTGCTAAGGCTTTGGTTAATTCGGTTTTACCCACCCCAGTCGGCCCAGAGAAGATAAAACTGGCGATCGGTCGGTTGGGGTTCTTCAGACCCACCCGGGCGCGACGAATGGCACGGGAAACGGCTTTAACCGCTTCATCCTGACCAATTAAACGTTGGTGCAGGGTTCCTTCCATATTCAGCAGTTTTTCGGACTCAGACTCGGTGAGTTTGTTCACCGGAACCCCTGTCCAACTGGCCACAATTTGGGCGATGTCTTCTTCGGTGACAATGGGGCTATCGTCTTCGCTGCGGGTGGTTTCGGCTTTCTTGGTTTGACTAATAGTCCGAATTTGAGCCTTAATTTCCATTTCCCGATCGCGCAATTCTCCCGCCCGATCAAAGTCTTGGGAACGCACCGCTTCGTCTTTTTCTTTAAGAACTTGGCGCAGTTCTTTGTCCAATTCTTTGGCCGCCGGAGGCAGTTGGGAATTGATTAAACGCACCCGGGAACCCGCTTCATCCATTAAGTCAATGGCCTTATCGGGTAAATAGCGATCGCTAATATAACGATCCGACAGTTTAGCCGCCGCTTCGAGGGCCTCATTGGAAATTTTCAGTTTATGGTGTTGCTCATAACGTTCGCGCAACCCAAACAGAATTTCAATGGTTTCGGAAACCGAAGGTTCACCCACCATCACGGGTTGGAACCGACGTTCTAAGGCCGCATCCCGTTCAATGTGTTTGCGGTATTCATCTAAGGTCGTCGCCCCGATGCACTGCAACTCGCCCCGGGCTAAAGCGGGTTTGAGGATATTAGCAGCATCGATGGCACCTTCGGCCGCCCCCGCCCCGATCAGGGTGTGGACTTCATCAATAACCAGGATGACGTTACCCGCAGTGCGGATTTCATCCATGATTTTTTTCAACCGTTCTTCAAATTCCCCGCGATATTTGGTTCCGGCGACCAGTAACCCAATATCTAAGGTGACAACCCGTTTATCCTCTAAAATATCGGGAATATCGTTCGTGGCAATGCGTTGGGCCAAGCCTTCGGCGATCGCAGTTTTACCAACACCCGGTTCCCCAATTAACACTGGGTTATTTTTGGTACGCCGACCGAGAATTTGGATCACCCGTTCGATTTCTTTTTGGCGACCGACCACCGGATCGAGTTTACCTTCGGCGGCCATTTGGGTTAAATTTGATCCAAACTCATCTAAAGTTGGGGTCTTGGTACGACTGCTACTACCTCCGGCAGCAACTTCAGCCGTTTCACCCAACATCCGAATTACTTGAGTCCGAACTTTCGAGAGGTCAACCCCCAGGTTTTCTAAGACTCTGGCGGCGACGCCTTCCCCTTCCCTGATCAGACCGAGAAGCAGGTGTTCCGTGCCAATATAGTTATGTCCCAGTTGGCGAGCTTCTTCCAGGGACAGTTCCAGAACTCTTTTGGCGCGAGGGGTAAAAGGAATCTCGACGGCGACAAACCCCGAACCTCGACCAATGATTTTTTCCACCTCGATCCTGGCATCTTTGAGATTGACTCCCATTGATTTCAGGACTTTGGCTGCAACGCCTGTCCCTTCGCCGATCAGACCCAGGAGGATCTGTTCAGTTCCCACGAAGTTATGCCCCAGGCGACGTGCTTCCTCCTGGGCTAACATGATGACTTTAATGGCTTTTTCTGTGAAGCGTTCAAACATGGCTAATTCCCATCACCTGTTGCTTACCCGTTACGCTAATTTTAGCGTGAGACTTCTAACTTCGGAAAAATTAAAAAGTTGACTCAAAAACGAAAGGGTTCATTTTTGGACTTTAATTTCTCGCTGAATCCGTTTCTAGGTCGGCGTTGTCAGGTTTTGCTTCCAATCGGAATTGTTTTCCCCATTGGCGTTGACCTACAACTTGCCCTAGAGAGTTCTGTAAACTACCCACAGGGATCAAGATTTCAATAGGTACAGCCTACCCTAAATTTAATTTTGATTCTGTATAGAGGTTGTCTCTCTAATAGCCTCAACTGTGTTGAGGCTAAGGATTACTTTCGATTTTAATTGATTTATTGATGGATTCTAGCACATTGATTTCAGAACCGTAGTAGCTTAGATCGGGTTTGTAAGCTCCGTGGTTAACTTTAAACAAATTTCTTGATACCAGTGATACAGAATTTGGGGAAAATGAGGATGATGGAGATCCCCTCGCCACAAAATTAGGGCATCTTCTCCGGTATCTTGATAATATCCTTTACGACGTCCTGCTTCTTTAAAGCCAAATTTCTTATATAAATTAATCGCAGGTTGATTAGAAACTTTCACCTCTAGGGTGGCTCGTTCTAGTTTACGTTTCCAAGCCGATACTAATAATTGAAATAATAACGCCTGACCTAAACCTTTGCCTTGATATTCTGGATCAATCGCTAAAATAGTAATATGAGCTTCCTCTAATATTGACCACAAACAACCAATTCCGATTAATTCATTCCCTGAATTTCCTCCATGATTTAATTCTATTTTAGGTAATTGAAACTCTTCTTTTTTATGTTCACTATTCCCTATTTCTTGTTCCGGTTTCCAGATAATTAAATCACTATTCGGACTATCTATTTCCCGTTGATAACCGTCTTTTGTCCAAAGTCCCCCTAAACACCGTTGATCGAGTTCCACCACAGCAGAAAGTTGATTTTCTGTTAACGGTTTTAGTTCTAAATATTGTTTTCCCATTTAAACGAACATCTTCTAACTAACCTTCTATTCTATTGTAACGCATTGAATAACTAGAGATTATGATCGAATAGTAATTTCATACTTGGATTAAAACGGATAACAAGATCTGAATATTCCATTAACTCAAATATTTTTTTTAAATTAAGATTTAAAACCCTTTGCCCATAGTAAACTACTGCCCAATTAGTCACCGTATAAAGATATTTGAGAGATTGAAAACGAGCGTGTCTTTAGACCTGAGAGTGTCAACCGACTCCTATTGGGTTTTTTCCTAAAACTGAATCTTCCAAAATCGAAAATAATGATTACAATAATCACTATATAGCAATCCTATTTGAGTTATAGGAATAAATGGGCCTGAAACCCAGGCACAGCAAGGAGCCAATATTAGAACCTATTTAGTAGGATTGCTATATCTTGATTTGATTGTTACCCTTGATTTATGAGGAAAAAAAACTGAATGGTTGATCATGCCCAAACCCAATATGCTTCTAAGCAAATGATATCTGGCGCTAATGTTGATGAGCATACCAGTCGGGAAACTGCCCTAGTCGCAGCCCGAGCCGCAGATGACCGGAAAGCAGATAATATTCTGGTTCTGTGTGTGTCAGAAGTCTCTTATTTAGCGGATTATTTTGTAATTGTAACCGGTTTTTCCCAAGCTCAACTCCGGGGAATTTCTCAAGCGATTTCAGACCAAGTAGAAATAGAATTAGAACGACTTCCCCTGAGAGTCGAAGGCCAAGGCGAGGGCAACTGGGTTTTAATGGATTATGGTGATGTGATTGTCCATATTTTGTTACCTCAAGGACGGGATTTCTATAAATTAGAGGCATTCTGGGGTCACGCCGAGCGAGTCAATTGGCAATCGGATTAATTAAACTCTAAAATCCTATTGAGAAGAAGCATCATCCGTCTGACTCGTAGGATTTATTTGACTATTCAATGCTTGAATTTCTTTTTCTACCTTTTCTTTCGCTTCCTTTGCTGCTGGATAATCTGGACGATATTGTAAGGCTTTTTGATATGAAGAAATAGCCTCTTGGTAATGCTTTAAGTTCCCTAAAGCATTACCGCGACGGTACAAAGAGTTACCTCGATAGCTTCTTTTTTTAACGATTAGCGATAATTTCATCATCGGTTGAAAAATCAACTTCTGTTTGATCTAAACCTCGGGCTAAATAATCATTTTCAAAGGAATCTTTTAAACCGGAAATTAAATCAAATTCGGGTGTCCAGTTTAAATCTTGGATAGCTTTATGCACATCAGCAAAAAAGTGTTGAACTCGCATCGGAAATGCTTTACGTTTGCCAAAATCAAACTGTTTAGGATCGTAATGAATCAGTTGAATTGTATCCAATGATTTCCCCGCAGCAATAGCACAGGCCTTAGCTAAACCATCGAAGGTAACATAACGTTCCCCTGAAATATTATACACCTGACCGATAGCGTTTTGATTCCCTAAAACCGCGGCCATTGCGGTGGCTAAATCCTTGACATGACCTAACTGGGTGAGGTGAAATCCATTCCCCGGAATTGGAATTGGACGACCCGCCACAATCCGATCAAAAAACCACGATTCTAAGGGATTATAATTTAATGGCCCATAAATATAGGTAGGGCGAATTGATGTCCAGGGTAAATTTTGGGCTTGCAAATAACTCTCGGTTTCGTATTTACCTAAATGACGACTTTTCGGGTCAGTTGCATCCCCTTCAATATGGGGCATTTGATCGGATTTTAAATACACTCCCGCCGAACTCATATAAATAAAATGTTGTACCCGATCTTTAAATAAATCTGCGAGGGGTTTTGTATCATTTAGTTCTCGTCCATTATTATCAAAAATGGCATCAAATTGTTCGTTAGCAAGTTTTTCTTGAATTTGGTTAGCATCGGTGCGATCGCCATGAATTTGTTTAATTCCTTCAACGGGTGCAGGTTTTTTACCACGATTAAATAGAACGACTTCATGCCCTTGTTTAACTAATATTTTAGTCAAATAAACCCCGATAAATCGGGTTCCACCCATGATTAAAATTCGCATTTTTATCTCCTAAAAAATTTCAATAATTCCATAGAGGCGTGAACGCCTCACTACGAAAAAAATTCCGGTCTAAAACCAACAATTAATAAATATAAATAGCCCCGGTATTTTGAATATTAATTGCATTATCTCCGGCAACACCAGCCGCCGTTTTTACGGTGACATTTGGATCTTGAGCTTGAACAGAGGATAGGGATAAAAAAATAATCCCCATACCGAAACAACCTGTTAACAAAAAAGGATGGAAAGGATTAGGGAATTTGATCATGGATTTCACCGAGCATAACTGATCACTGATTACTGATCACTGATTACTGATCATGCGGATACTTAATTAACGGAACATACTGCTCACAGAGCTATCTTCATGTATCCGCCAAATCGTTTCACCGACCAAATTAGCAACAGATAAAACCTTTAACTGTTCAAACTGTTTCTCAGGTATGATCGGAATTGTATTAGTCACAATGACTTCCTCAAGTAACCCACTCGATAGACGTTCGATGGCAGGGGGAGAAAAGACCGCATGGGTGGCGCAGGCGTAGACTTGACGCGCTCCTTCTCGACGGAGTAAACGAGCGCCTTCACAAATCGTTCCAGCCGTGTCAATCATGTCATCGACTAAAACGGCGGTTTTACCCTTAACATCACCAATTACATTCAGAACTTCGGCGACATTATGGGCTTGACGGCGTTTATCAATAATCGCTAGGGGTGCGTCATTGAGTTTTTTAGCAAAAGCTCTAGCCCTGGCGACTCCACCGACATCAGGGGAAACAACCACCAGATCGGGTAACTGTTTGCTGATCAGGTAATCCAAAATTACCGGAGAACCATAGACATGATCAACCGGAATGTCGAAATACCCTTGAATCTGGGCTGAGTGTAAATCCATGGCCAGAATCCGACTAGCACCCGCTTCAGTAATCAAGTTGGCCACTAATTTTGCGGTGATTGACTCACGACCTGCGGTTTTGCGATCGGCTCTAGCATATCCGTAATAAGGGATAACGGCTGTAATTTGACGAGCAGAAGCCCGTTTACAGGCGTCAATCATGATCAATAACTCCATTAGGTTGTCATTGACCGGATAACAGCAGGGTTGAATCAAATAAACATCACAGCCTCGAATGGACTCTTGAATCTGGATGTAAATTTCTCCATCAGCGAATCGCTTACGAACCATTGGCCCTAAGTCAATTCCTAAATAACGGCTTACCTCTAGGGAAAGAGGAATATTTGCCGACCCCGAAAATAGTCGTAACCGACCATGATCAGCAACCAATGGCTCAGAATAAGGAAGGGGCAATATAGCAGAACGGATCACAGCTAACCCTCACAGTTCATTCACAGTTCATTTGTCACAATTTTATCATGAATTTATCGGTAATCGGTAATCCATAATCGGTAGTCTGTTATCAGTGTTAACCTTGAGGATTGTGCCTAAGCCTTATAATATAAGGAATTAATTTTTTATTAGTGGTTTTTCCCAATACTCATCTCCATTTACGCATGACTCAAACTGCTATTCCCGTTGGAACAATTCTGCAAAACCGTTACCGCTTGATTAGCATTTTAGGTCAGGGGGGTTTTGGTCGTACCTATTTAGCTGAAGATCAAGGAAGGTTTAACGAGCGCTGCGCCCTGAAGGAATTTATTCCTGTCCAAACTGGAACCTACGCTCTACAAAAGTCCCAAGAACTATTCCGCAGGGAAGCGCAAATTCTCTACCAAATTCGTCATGCTCAAATCCCACAATTTGGAGCGGTTTTTGAAGAAAACCAACGGTTATTTTTAGTTCAAGATTATGTGGAGGGCAAAACTTATCACGCCCTATTAATGGAGCGAAAAAATACCACTTCTGGGTTTCCAAAAACCTTTACAGAGGCAGAAATTGTGCTGTTTTTAAGGCAAATGTTGCCGATTTTAGCTCATATTCATAATTTAGGAATTATTCATCGAGATATTTCTCCTGATAATATTATTTTACGTTATCAAGATCAACTCCCGATATTAATTGATTTTGGGGTGGTGATTGAATTAGCTACCCGAATTAATACCCCGGATTTAACCTTACCTCCGGCGACTCGGGTGGGAAAATTAGGCTATGCACCTTTTGAACAAATTCAAACCGGACAGGCGTTTCCCAGTAGTGATTTATATGCTTTAGCGGTGACGGCAATTGTTTTATTAACCGGGCAAGAACCCCAATATTTATTAGATCAAACGACTTTATCTTGGAATTGGCGACCCTATACTCAGGTTAGTTCTAATTTTGCTCAAATTATTGATAAAATGTTAAGTCAGCAACCGAGCGATCGCTATCAATCGGCCCCAGAAGTTGAACAAGCCCTACAAACCCTAAATCAGCCGTTGAATTTTCCCCCAACACAGCAAAATCAACCGCGTCCGACTCCTGTACCGACTCCCCAAACTTCTAACCCCGATTTTTCTCAACTTCCCACCCTGGCGGTAGGACGGCCGTTAGTAACTCCACAGGTACAACAGCGAGCCCAGAATAATCATAGTCCTGTGGTTCCCAACAATCCCCAACTTCCTGACCCTGATGTTTTGGGATCTCAACCTATCTGGGAAAAACCCGCAACGATAATCGTGGTGGGTGTTTTGGTCGCTTGTTTAGCGGCTTGGGGTTCCTGGGCTTTAGTAAAAGGATTGCTTAAAGCCAATGATCGTTCCCCTGATGATAAGTCTTCCCAGGTGAATCCGCCCAGCGCGAGTCCGTCTATTCCCTTACCCGGAATACCATTACCAAACTTGACACCGCCTCCGAATTTACCATCCCCGCTTCCGACAACGACTCCAGCAGGGGTGCCAACATCCTCCACAGAACGCCTAAATTTGGCTGTTGATGAGTTACAGGTGTTTAAGGGTAATCTCAAGGCGAATCAAACTATTAATTATGTGGTTCCTGCGGAAGCGGGACAACAGTTTTATGCGTCTGTCAGTGGAGATGGAGTGTTATTAACCTTGGTTGGCCCAGATGGACAAACAATTAATCAACCCACATCGGTATCTTCATGGCAGGGAACTCTCCCTTTAAGCGGGGATTATACGGTGATTCTGAATATTCCTGGACTACCCGAAAGCAACTATGAGTTAAAACTGACTTTAATTAATACCCGTACCCCGATTACCCCCCCGGAACCGGTACCTGAACCCATTCCCTCTGCTGAACCTGAACCGATACCTCAACCAACCTTTGCACCTGAACCTGAACCGATACCTCAGCCAACTTTTGCACCAGCACCCCAACCCACACCACAGCCCACACCACAGCCCACACCCCAACCCACGCCCGAACCTACACCCGAACCTACTCCACAACCTACACCCGAACCTACTCCACAACCTACACCCGAACCTACCCCGGAACCAACCTTAGAACCAAGTCCCACCCCGGAACCTGCCAAGGAAGGAACCCTAGCACCGAGTCCCGTTCAGTGAAACTGAATCTAAACCTACCTGACCCGATACCAATACTCGATTTCGTCCCATTGCCTTAGCTTGGTATAGGGCGGCATCGGCTGCTACATAAAGTTCCTGCAATATAGTCGTCTGTTTTATCGCGATCGCACTCCATCGAACTCACGTTGATCAAATATTTTAAGGTGCAATGCGATCGCTCAGGCGGTGGCTAATGTGGCTTTAGCTCGACAAAGGGGGGGATTTTTGAAAGGTTAGAACGCAGAATTATTTCATTGAGAGGGTCAGCAACTATAATAAAAAGCTGAACTTAGGTTTCTAAAACACAAAGATCAGTCAAAATCAACCTCAATTGATGAGGTCGGATGAGATTGAAGATCAGAAACCTCAGTCCAACTTTAAAACTCCCTCTGTTGCTTGTGAAATCGCGACTAGAAAATTCTTAACTGTTCATGACTAAGGGTTGATTGTGAGGGTTTACTACTCCCTACCCGTGCTCATCACCGTGTTACGATGGCGACAGAGAGAGAATAGTGGAAGAAGAAGGAAGATAAAATACATGGAAGAGATCATTAAGTCGATATCCTTTGATGGAAGGGATATTCGACTCAAAATAGGTTTACTTGCGCCACAGGCAGGTGGAGCCGTATTAATCGAGTCTGGAGATACATCAGTTCTAGTGACTGCGACTCGCGCCGAAGGTAGACCCGGATTGGACTTTCTGCCCTTGTTGGTGGACTATGAGGAGCGACTGTACGCGGGGGGAAGAATTCCAGGGGGATTCTTACGCAGGGAAGGTCGTCCACCCGATCGCGTTACCTTAACCAGTCGTTTGATTGACCGTCCCTTACGTCCTCTGATTCCCCATTGGTTGCGGGATGATATTCAGGTTGTGGCCACAACTCTGTCGATGGATGAACAAGTACCCCCGGATGTTTTAGCGGTGACGGGTGCTTCTGTAGCGGTGATCTTGGCAAGAATTCCCTTTTTTGGCCCGATGGCTGCGGTACGAGTTGGGTTAGTCGGAGATGACTTTATTATCAATCCGACTTACCGGGAAGTCAAAAATGGGGATTTAGATTTAGTCGTGGCGGGTTCCCCTGATGGCGTGGTGATGGTGGAAGCGGGTGCGAACCAACTACCGGAACAGGATATTATCGAAGCGATCGACTTTGGTTATGAAGCGGTTTGTGATTTAATCAAGGCCCAAGAGGAATTAATGCGGGACTTAGGAATTGAGGTCAAACCCGGAGAGCCCCCCGAAGGAAATCAGGGGTTAATCCAGTTTGTCCGCGATCGCGTCACTCTCCCGGTTAAACAGGTTCTCAAACAACATGATCTGGATAAAACCGCCCGGGATGCCAACCTAGATAAAATCAAGGAAAGTGAGGTGATTGCTCCGATTGAAACTCTACCCGCAGATGATCCACTCCGGGTGGCGGTGGCTGAGGATTCTAAGTTGGTGAGTCAGATTTTCAAGGACATCACCAAAACCTTGATGCGTCAGCAAATTGTTGAAGATAGCGTGCGGGTGGATGGTCGTAGCTTGGATCAGGTGCGTCCGGTATCTTGTAAGGTCAGTTGTTTACCGAAACGGGTACATGGTAGCGGTTTGTTTAATCGCGGTTTAACTCAAGTGTTGTCAATTGCCACTTTAGGGACGCCCGGAGATGCTCAGGATTTGGATGACTTGCATCCCCAGGAAGAAAAACGCTATATGCACCACTACAATTTTCCCCCTTATTCGGTTGGGGAAACTAAACCCATGCGATCGCCTGGACGTAGGGAAATTGGTCATGGAGCTTTAGCGGAACGGGCCTTAGTTCCGGTATTACCTTCTAAGGATCAGTTTCCCTATGTGATTCGGGTGGTTTCAGAGGTCTTATCTTCTAACGGTTCAACTTCTATGGGTTCGGTCTGTGGCTCGACTCTGGCGTTGATGGATGCCGGGGTTCCGATTTCTAAACCCGTGAGTGGGGCGGCGATGGGATTAATTAAAGAAGGGGAAGAAGTTCGGATTCTCACTGATATCCAAGGAATCGAGGACTTTTTAGGAGATATGGATTTCAAGGTGGCGGGGACAGATACCGGAGTCACTGCCCTACAAATGGATATGAAAATCACCGGGTTGCCGATGAAGACGGTGGCGGATGCCATTCATCAAGCTAAACCAGCCCGACTGCATATCCTAGAAAAAATGTTGGAGGTAATTGGCAAACCTCGTTCGGATTTGTCTCCCTACGCTCCTCGGTTATTAACCTTAAAAATCGATCCCGATTTGATTGGTTTGGTGATTGGGCCTGGAGGGAAAACCATTAAGGGGATTACCGAAGAAACCGGAGTCAAAATTGATATTGATGATGATGGTACGGTAACAATTGCTTCCACCGATAGCGAAAATGCGGCTCGCGCCTATCAAATCATTCAAGGCATGACTCGCAAACTGAATACCGGGGATGTGTATGTGGGCCGAATTACTCGGATTATCCCGATTGGGGCATTTGTGGAATTACTTCCTGGTAAGGAAGGGATGATTCATATTTCCCAGTTAGCAGATTATCGGGTTCCTCGGGTGGAGGATGAAGTCTCCGTCGGGGATGAAGTGATTGTCAAAGTTCGGGAAATTGACAGTAAAGGTCGGATTAATCTGACCCGTCTGAATATTCACCCCGATGAAGCTGCGGCTGCACGGGCGGCAGGGGCGAAATAGGTTAGGGGGAATGGGTAATGGATCTGTGTTTTTATCCTAGACTAGATCCCCCTAAATTCCCCTGAAAAAGCAGCATATTTTACAAAATTGGGGATTCGATTTGACTCTCCAATTAATTCCTCAAATTGAACCTGATGTACAAGAAATTGACACTCCTACCCCTACGCTACGCTAAAGGGGTGGGATTCTCGTATCTAGCCCAATCAAATAAAGACAGGTAATTATATTGATTTTTTTGATTATTAACAATAGAATCATGAACACGGATGGAAAAACGTGCTAAATAATCTTCGCTTAATTGTCCAATCGCTTTTGCTATTACTGAATTAGTTATATTTTAATAAAAATATTAATCAATAGGAAATCGTTATTTAGATAAACCTTTCGATGCTCCCAAGTTAGGAAAACGGGTTAATATTGGTGCAGGAGCCAAGATTTTAGGGGATTTAACCATTGGAGATGATGTTTGTATTGGAGCCAATGCGGTTGTGCTTTCGGATGTGTCATCGGGTCAAACTGTTGTTGGAATTCCGGCTAAAATAATTTCTTCAAAATCTTCTAAAAATCCAGAATAAACGATTGCGTTAAACACTTAATTGGGAGTCGGTGCGAAAGCGGGAATGATAGCCTATAATATTTTCCTAACCACCCTGGCAATTGCTATAAATCATCTGTTCAGAGGCATCTTCAAAGAATACCAAGACCAGTTGTTTTCCTAAATCCCCTATATCTTCAACTTTATCAACGATGACATATAAGTTAATACATTCGGGTCTTGTAGGATAACAATTTCTGGCAATTCTCTTAATTGTAAAGGTTTTATCCTCTTTTTTTCTAATTTTATCAAAGACTTCTTCCAGACCGATTAATTGTGGAAAGGGATTTCCGGCATAAACTCCCACTTGAAGATGTTGGGGATAATCGCAATAATAAATCAAATTAGGTGATAAATATTGAATGATCAATTGATCATCGATCACTAAATACTCTATTCCTTTAAAACTTAGGAGATTTTGGAAGCCAGAAACCGATGGTATGGGGGAATTATGTTCTCGAATTTTATTGTTAATAACCGGATTTAATCTATAGCCCATCCCATAAACATTTTCTATGATTTCTTCAGAATATTTGACTTTTTTAAATGCTTTCCTGATACTTTTGATATGGGTTCTTATACTACTATAGGTAGGAATATGATCCATATCCCAAAGCCGATTGATTATGAAATCATAGCTTAAGATATAGTTGGGGTGTTTTAAAAACAATAATAATAATTGGTATTGTTTGGGGTATAAGTCAACAGTTTCATCCTGATAAGTGACTCTACATGAATCCGTATCTACGCAGATTTGACCAGGGAATAACATATTCTTATCCTCGAAAAAAATAAATTAAAAAAAGATTTTGATAAAAATTGGGAGGTTTAGGTCTGCCTAAAAACTTTTTAGGATCAGATTGCCATTCCTTCGTTTTGTAATACTTATGTACCCAATTCTAAAGCAATATCTGTACTTAATCCGATATATTAACTTGATTGCGAAATTCCTGTGCTTTCTTATACATCTGCACGCTTATAACCCACAAAATCTGATTTTTCTTCCAGCAAATTATAAAAAAATTATTAAATTCTGCTTAAAACTCCGTATTTACACAAAGTTTACACAGTTGCTTCGTAATCTTAATGATCAAAGGGTTCCGTAAAAATACGGAAGCGATAAATAATAAACAAAGGATAAGAACTATGGCTACTAATAGCTTTTTACTCAATCCATTTACCGGTGCTCCTGCTAAAGTTAATGTAACTTTGACTGATAATGGTTCAAATCAAGTTGAAGTTAAACTAGACGTTGTTTCAGGCTATATTGCTGACATCGTAGGTTTTTTTGCTAATTTTAATAATGGGTTGACTGTTAATCAGAACTTTAGTATTGACCCTAACACTCTATCTTCAAGTCCTAACGCAATAACAGGTGTTGCAACAACAAGTCCAGACTTCAAAAAACTCTATTTGGATGATTCAGGTTCAACTATCGATGGGATAGAAGCTCTTGATAATGACGTTAACCTGAATGGAGGGGGAGATCAGCGAACCTATCAACTTGGTGTCCAAATTGGAAAAGGCGGTAAAGGACAGGAAGATGATTATCAATCAGTAACCTTTAATCTTTTAGCACCCGGTTTAGATGTAAGTGATTTTAGTAAGATCGGGATACGATTACAAAGTGTAGGTGCGGATAGCAATGGTAATGGTACTATAGAAGAGGGTGAACGTGGTGGAAGTAGCAAACTTGAAGGTGAAGTCCCAAAAACCTTCAATATATCCGGTACAAAATACTTAGACCAAACAGGTGACGGTATTATCACAGGTGATCCAGGACTTGGCGGGGTAGAAATCTTCATCGACAAGAACAATAATGGTTCTTATGATGAAGGAGAACTTGAAACGACCACCGCTACTGATGGTACATGGTCTTTCAATAACCTTGGTCAAGATGCCTTAGGCAAAAAAGTTTATGAAATTCTACCTGATGGCTATACCCAAACCGTTGGTAATGATGGTTATACTTTACCGACTGTAGGTGGTCAAAACCAAACGGGTTTAAATTTCGCTAATTTCAAACTATTCAATATATCCGGTACGAAATACCGAGATAAAAAAGGTGATGGTATCACCACAGATGATACAGGACTTGGCGGGGTAGAAATCTTCATCGACAAGAATAATAATGGTTCTTATGATGATGGAGATGATGTCAAAACCACTACAGCTACTAATGGTACATGGTCTTTCAGTAACCTTGGTCAAGATGCCTTAGGCAAAAAAGTTTATGAAATTCTACCTTCTGGCTATACCCAAACCGTTGGTAATGATGGTTATCTCCTACAGGGTAAAGACCAAACGGGTTTGAATTTCGCTAACTTCAAGCCCTATGGTTTGGGTAAAACCCCGGGTTTCTGGAAACAATCACAACATTTTCAGTATTGGCCTAAGTATATTGAGGGAGAAAATCAGGGAAAATTTGTTTACAACACTACTGACAAATTTAGTACAACCTTTGGTGTAGGTACAACAGATGGTGGTCTATTCAAATATCCCACTGATAATTCTGGTGTTAAATGGTTTACGGACAGTCTCATAGGGGCTTTAAGTGCAGAAGGCAGTACGGGCGCTGGTGCAGTCAAAACCTATGGAAATATTAGTGCCTTGGGTCGTTCAGCTACAGCAGCTTTATTGAATGCTACCAGTGATGAGTTAAATAACTATGTCAAAGGCTCTAATATTAACTACATCATTGATGAAGATTTGTTATCACCAAATGATAGAACATTTCTTAGCACCAAAGTAGATGGAATCTTCGATATTGATGGGTCTCGAATTGGCCCAGCAGATGGCATTATTAGCTCTCAGGAAGTGATCAATGCTGTTAAAGATGTTTTCACTATTGGTGGTGGGCTTTATGGTGCATTAGATGTTAATACTCTTGCCACAGCCTTTGACAAAATGAATAACATGGGTGGTGGCTAATTACCCATCAGTAGGTAGGTAGGAAGAAACAAAAGGATGTAAAGATCAATAAAATTTTCATTACATACTTTTGGATTTTCCCCCCTACCTACTTAAACCTTCCCATTTATATTTTTTTTAAATCAATAGACAAGATCGCTGGTATCTATATTCCTCATTGGCATCTTGTTCATTTTTTTGTATAATTAATTTACCCCCAATATAAATAACTAGATTCAATAATGAAATTATGATTCAAATTGAAGATAAACCCCAAATTCAATCTCTCTCCCTAGAGGAATTTTTAACCCAACCCGAAACCAAACCCGCCCAAGAATATATTAACGGAGTTGTTTATCAAAAACCCATGCCAAAAGGAAAACATAGCCTCATTCAAGGTCGTCTAAATGACACCATTAATCAAATTGGCGTACCTGCTAAAATCGCTTACAGTTTCCCTGAGTTACGCTGTAGTTTTGGCGGGCGTTCTATTGTTCCTGATATTGTTGTATTAGAATGGAAAAATATTCCCCTAGATGAACAAGGGGAAATCGCTAATGATGTTAATATTGCCCCAGATTGGACAATTGAAATATTATCCCCGGAACAAAATACAACCCGTGTAATTAATAATATTTTATTCTGTTTACAACATCAAACACAATTAGGTTGGTTAATTGAACCCCAGGAAAGATTAGTATTAGTATTTAAACCAAAACAACAACCCGAAATATTTGAAGGAGAACAAATTTTACCCGTTTTAGATATATTAAAAGATTACCAATTATCGGTTAATAAATTATTCAGTTGGTTAACTTTTTAAGTGAGGAAGAAATCACAAAGGCACAAAGACGCTAAGAAATAGATAGGGGGTCATAAAGTTCCTGGGCTTTGCTTATGAACCAGATAGAGAATCTGCGAGGTGTTTTTTTAGGGTGGCGACGGGTAAGGGCCCTTGCAGATGTTCCCAAGGTAATACTTGATCTAAATCCCAATTTTGGTTAACATAATATTCCATAGTGGGTAGTTTTCCTCGTAATTCTTTGAAGGCTCGCCGATAACTTCCTAGGGATTCTCCATAGTTTCTAACTAATTCTAATAGATGGGAAAGACGGCGATCGCCCCTAGAAAGTAGCGCTTGAATTACTGACCATTTATAACTTTCTGGTCTAAAATCTATCCCATTTGATTTTAACTGTTTTTCTAATAATTTTAGGCGTTTTTCCGCATCGGGATTTACCCCAAACCATTGAAAGGGAGTATGGGATTTGGGAACAAAGGTACTACAACCCAAGGTTAATCTAAAGCCTGGGGCAGATTTTTTTAAGGCTCTCATCAGGTCTACAGTGGCCTGTACATCCTCTAATTCTTCCCCTGGTATCCCCACCATCCCATAGATTTTCATACCCTGTAAACCGCCATTTTTAGCGTTAATAATTGCTTGCAGAATTTCCTCGTTTTCTAATTTTTTATTAATAATTTTTCGTAGGCGATCGCTACCACTTTCAACGGCAATTGTCAAGGTGCGAGTCTCTCTTTTTGCTAAGGTTTTTGCCAGTTTTTCGGTAACGGTATTAGTTCTAACTGAAGCAATACTTAACCGCACATCATCATATTTCGGTTGGGTTAAACAGTCTAATAATTGATCAAATTCTGGATGTTGTGTTACCGACGCCCCTAATAAACCTAAGCGTCTTGTTACTTGTAGTCCCTTTTCAATTGCTGGAATTAATGAGGCTTCTAAACTAGCAGTTCTAAAGGGTAAAGTCAAATAACTTGCTAAACAAAAACGGCACATTTCAGGACAACTACGAACCACTTCTACCATATAAATATTCTCCCAAGCTGCTTTTTCTGTTACGACCGTTGAAGCGGATAGAATATTGCCCCGATAGGTTTGTTTTTGAACTTGGGAAGGAATACTAGAATCTAGGGGTTTAATCTCTTGAATTTCACCGTCTAAACTGTGATAAGATACTTGATATAAACTGGGAATATAAATTCCAGGGATTTGTGCTAAATGTCGTAATTGAGTTAGGCGAGATTCATGACGCACCTGTTGATAAGCGTCGATAAAATTGCCTAATAAATTTTCCCCATCACCGAGTAAAATAATATCAAAAAAATCGGCAAATGGTTCTGGATTAGCAGTTAATACCGGGCCACCTCCAAAAATTAAGGGGTATTTTTCGGTTCTTTGAATTGAACGTAAAGGAATATTTAAGAATTCTAAACGCTCAAAAATATTGACATAATCAAGTTCCCAAGAAAAGGAAAAACCCACCAGTTCAGGATGTTGGGGTAAAGGTTCGTGTAAATCGGTAAATAGACGACTGACTTCTACATCTGAACGCACCGCTAAAGTTGCCCAAACCAGTTGATATCCTAAACTGGTAATCCCAACGGTATATTCATTTGGAAAGGCAAAAATAATTGGAATAGCATCTAAATTAGAGGGTGTCGGAGTAAAAAGTAAACGTTCAGCATCAAAGACAGAATCAGTCATCAGTCATCAGTTAACAGTTAACAGTTTAAGAGTTAACAGTTAACAGTTTAATATTCAACAGTTGAGTTGTTGGCTATTAACTGTTAACTGATAACTGATTAGACATCGTTCTTAGAAGGAAGAACCTACACCAACATAAGAACCATAGAAAAACAAACCAACTACCACTAAAACGCCAGTTCCGGCAACAGTGGCGACTAACCACAAAGGAAGTCTACCTGATTGCAACACAGTTATTACCTCGTTAATTCAAAGTTTAATTGACAAGGGATTTTAGATTTTGGATATGAGATTTAGGATAAATATTTTAGAAAAAAATATGTTTCTTCAATCAACGTTCGCGAAGCGTCACGAAGTGAATCCAAAATTGTTAAATCGAGAAAAAATCCAGTTAGTTAAAGAAATAACTGGAGAACAAAATACCCACAACAAAAACCAACAGCAAACCTAAATAGAGTGAAGTTCTGTTCAACTCCACAGGTTGGCGATTAGGATTATTACTGCGATCCATAGTTAGTCTCCTATCGTTGAATAAATTGCATAGCCGCGATCGCACCTAAGAAAAAAACCGTAGGTACTGCTAAAGTATGAATTGCTAACCAACGAACACTAAAAATCGGATAACTTATGGGTTCATTGGAACTGCCACCCGTTGCCATTTTATTAAACTCCTATGTCAACTATTTACTTGAAAAGTCGCTAATTTGTTTTTTGCTATTCAGGCGATCGCTTACAATCGGAAGTTCCTGCCGTTGTTGAGTAAAATACTCATCGGGGCGAGGAGTGCCAAAGGTATCGTAAGCCAGACCCGTGCTGATAAATAGCCAACCCGCAACAAATAAAGCCGGAATAGTAATACTGTGAATTACCCAATACCGGATACTGGTAATAATATCCCCAAAAGGACGCTCTCCAGTTGTACCTGACATCGTTAAATCTCCTCAAGGAAAAGTTAAATACTCAAATCTAATGATACGGGAGCAGGGAATGTGGAACAAGCCTACTCCATAGATTTCCTCAGAATCGGTTTAAGCCGTTTCTGGGGTAGAACCCTGATAACGGAGTAAAGCACCCCGTTGACCCAGGACATAACCCCGTTCCGAGTCCAGGAACTTGATTTTGTAAAGGTTAGAAGGGACGTTTTCCACTTCCACGTCTTTTTGCCAAGTTTTACCCCCGTCCAAACTACAGAGGAGGTTTCCACTGCCACCACTAACCCAAATTTCTTCAGGAGTGCGATAGGCCAAATCCAAAAATCCCCAACTGGTTGAATATTCAGGGTTAATGGGTTCACTCCACTCAGCAGCATTTTCCGGGTCAGTAAATCGCAATTCACCCCCACGAGCAATCATCCAGAGGCGGCCATTCTGACCAAAACCAATTTTCTCTAGTCGCTTAGAACTAAAACGATTATGGGGTTCCCAGGCTTGAGATCCGGGTTCCCAAGTCGAGTAAAAATTGCCCTTCGCCGAAACGCTAATATAGCGACCCTCCTCAGAGCGAGATAAATTTCTGACAAAACCCACCGCATCTTCAACCAGGGCTGTCCAACTTTTCCCGCCGTCTTCGGTTTGGTAAATTGCACCCAAATCCGTAGTCATTTCAGCACTATTCGGACTCAGAGCTTCAATACTATAGGGAGATCCAGGTAACTTAGCATTCAGAAGAATCCGATCCCAAGTTTGACCTTCATTGGTCGTGTGCAGCAGAATCGAGGGAAGTCCTACAATCCACCCCTCAGCACCGTTAAAGCTGATGGAGTTGAAGCGAACCTTTTCCTCACCTAAATCCAGTTGTTTCACATCCCAATGGTCACCGCCATCAGTTGTTTCCAGTAGCGTAGCGTCACTCCCCACAACCCAACCCCGTTGGGGATTAGTTCCGGTAAAGGCAATATCAGCTAAATCGGCTTGGGTTCCCGTAGAAACCACTTCCCAGGGATTGTAACTGAGTTGGGGTAAGTAGCGACAGCTAACACAGATAAGAGCAACTGTCAATACTATAACGATTTTTTGCAAAAATTTAACAATGTGCATCAGATTCAAAGAAATTTGAACTCCCTCAACTTAAGCCATACAAACTCATAAAAAACAAAAATCCTAGGGCCAAGGCCCCAAAAATTAGAAGATTCTTCTGTTCAGCAGTCAAGGTATTGACCCCCAAACCAAAGCCTTTATTTTCCTCAAACCCCGATGGGTTTTCCTGAGAACCAATATTGATAAACTGGCTTGAAGGCGCACCACAAACCGGACAACGCCATTTTTTGGGCAGATCGGTAAAGGCCGTTCCCGCAGAAACCTTAGAACTCCCTTTCGTCGGCTCATAGACATAGCCACAAGCCCTACACTCATGGCGATCAAGGACTGTAACTTCAGTGGCCGGATCACTCATAACTTCAACACCGGATGAGTTTGGGATTATTAAAATAACTATTAAATAATATTACAAAATTTGAGCAAATCACGGAAACTTTCTGAGTTGGGAAGCCCTGTCTAAGTTTAAATTTAAGAATCCCCGTGAGATCGAAGATTAAGGGTGGGAGTATGTCAAAATGTAAAAAATCAGTTACAAACCCAGAACGGTCAGTAATTTATTGTGTTTGTTCTTAGTGGCTACGAATACTTTTTAGGCTTCCTAATCTTATGCAGCCTAGTTCCCATCCTGGCTTTGACAGCTTCCAAGGTTTTAGGGCCTAAAAGCCGTCGGGGTGTCCGTCACACCACCTACGAGTCAGGAAACGAACCCATTGGAGGAGCATGGATTCAATTCAACATCCGATACTATATGTTCGCCTTGGTGTTTGTCATTTTTGACGTTGAAACCGTGTTTCTCTACCCTTGGGCCGTTGTCTTCCACAATTTGGGACTCTTGGCTTTTATTGAAGCCTTAATTTTTATTTCCATTCTTGTCATTGCACTGGTTTACGCCTGGCGTAAAGGTGCTTTGGAATGGTCATAGACAGTGATAGTGATACAACCATGACTCAAAACGTTTCACCCGACATGGAAAAAATTATTAATCCGGTTGAGCGACCCCAAGTGACTCAGGAACTCTCGGAAAACTTGATCCTGACCACGGTAGATGATCTTTACAACTGGGCAAAGCTCTCTAGCCTATGGCCACTGTTGTACGGGACAGCCTGTTGTTTTATTGAATTTGCAGGTTTAATTGGTTCTCGGTTTGACTTTGACCGTTTTGGTCTGGTTCCCCGGTCTAGCCCTCGACAGGCGGATTTACTGATTACCGCCGGAACTATTACCATGAAATACGCCCCGATTTTGGTGCGTCTGTACGACCAAATGCCCGAACCCAAGTATGTGATTGCTATGGGAGCTTGTACAGTGACCGGGGGGATGTTTAGTATGGACTCTCCCTCGGCGGTGCGGGGCGTGGATAAATTAATTCCTGTGGATGTTTATATTCCCGGGTGTCCCCCCCGTCCTGAAGCGATTATTGATGCGGTGATCAAACTGCGGAAAAAAGTAGCCAATGATTCCCTACAGGAGCGGGCCAATCTCCAACAAACCCACCGTTATTACACCCGCCCCCACAATCTGAAACCGGTGGAACCGATTTTAACAGGTCAATATTTGATGACACAATCCCGTCAGGTTCCCCCCAAGGAATTAACCGAAGCCATGGGTGGGGCAGTTCCCCCCGCTTTAATGGCTGAACCTGCCCAGGAGGAAAAACGTGGATAATCCTGAAGCCCCCTTAGTCGAAGTCGGGAAAGTTTCCCAGTGGTTGAGTGAAAATGGTTTTGAGCAAGAATCCCTAGGCCCTAATGCCATGGGGGTAGAAATGATTAAAGTTGATCGAGACTACTTGATTCCCCTTGCCACTGCCCTGTATGCTTATGGTTTTAACTGCTTACGTTGTCAATGTGCTTATGATGCTGGCCCTGGAGATGCCCTCGTCAGCGTTTATCATTTAGTTAAGATTGATGATGATGTGGAACAACCGCAGGAAATCTGCGTCAAGGTCTTTGTCCCACGGGGTGACCCTAGAGTCCCTTCAGTCTACTGGATATGGAAAGCAGCCGATTTTCAGGAGCGAGAATCCTACGATATGTATGGTATCGTCTACGAAGGTCATCCTAATCTGAAACGGATTTTAATGCCTGAAGATTGGGTGGGTTGGCCTTTAAGAAAAGATTATATCTCTCCTGATTTCCATGAGTTGCAAGATGCCTATTAATGGCAACCCGTAATTCAATCTGGCGATCAAAATTGCCAGATCTCTAGGAAGTCTGATATAGTTGCCTACGATAATGTAGAATTCATATCTTGCTTGGACTGGATACACCCTAGTGATTCCGATTAAGGGTTGTAGTTGAAGGTTGAGCAAGGAGTTCTGCCCTAAGTCAAACGGAATCAGTCTAAGTTTTCGATGCGTTTCGCAATTCACTCTGGTGGAGGAGTCAAATCGTGAGTACACTCAACGGTAAAACATTTAATGATATTAATCGCAACGGCATCTTTGATGCTGGAGACGTGGCACTTCCGGGTGTCACAGTCTTTTTAGATAGCAACGGCAATGGTTTACCCGACACTGCTGAAAAGATTGCTGCCACTGACGTTAACGGTCTTTATTCGTTTCCTAATCTCGCTGCGGGAAGTTACCTAGTTGCATCAACGGTTTCCCCTGGTTTGACCCGGACAACTCCATTATCGGCTGTTCCCCTGACGGGAGCCCCTGCTGAGGTAGCTACATTTAATATTGTAAATACGGCGGCAGTTGTTATCCCTCCTATTGTTCCGTCTTTGACTGGCAACATTAATGGGGCTGTCTTTGTAGATAACAATCTACTGGGTCTCTACAACTACGCCTATGACGATAAGGGCAACGTTATTGCCAATCCCAATGGGTTTTCCCCTCAGACTCAGGTATACGATCCCTTAGTGGATGCCACGTTACCCAGGGTTCCAGTCTACATTGACCTCAATAACGATGGTTTCCTGAATGCTAACGAACCCAGAACCTTGAGCAATGAAGCTGGGTTCTATAACTTTAATGCTTTACCTGCTGGCTCCTACCTGTTGAGAATTGCTCAAACTGCTGATAAGGTAGATGGAGCTCTCTCGATTCTGGGTGATTTACAAACAACCAATACTCCCTTAGTTGTTGATGTCTTTGCTGGCTCAACTATCAACAAAGCGGATTTGGGAGTTGTGGTTCCCAATAGTGTTTACGGTAAAGTCATTAATGACCTAAATGGTAATGGCGTCCCAGAAGCCAACGAACCCGGAATTAACGGCATTACTGTCTTTCTTGACTCTAACGGAAATAATGTCTTTGACTTGGGCGAAAAGTCTACGGTCAGTGGTATTGATGGGGCTTATATTATCAAAGGCTTAAATACCAACGTTGGTCAGGAATCTAACGCCACCTTGGCTCAAAACCCCTATCTCGCCTACCAACTTTTAAATGATCCTCTGTCCGTCGCCAAGACCTTCCCGGTGACTTCACTTCCCCCAACCACCGCCTACGTTAGAACGTCACCGTCGCCCGGAGCCACCATTAATGCTCCTGTGATTCCAGGCGGTTCGGCTCAGGCCAACTTCCTGTATACTTTTGCTCAGACACCGACAGCGGTGCTGCGTGATAGCATTACTGGATTTGTTTTCAATGATTTAAACTCGGATGGGATTGTGCAACCGGGTGAACCCAACAAAGCCGGAGTCCAAGTCTATCTTGACTTCAACAACAACGGCAAACGGGATAATGATACTTCTTTGGTTGAGCCGGCTTCTGTTACCGATGCGTCCGGTTCCTTTGGCTTCTTTAACCTGACCACCCCGGGCGACTACATTGTACGGACAACAGGGAATTTCCCGACCACTGCAATTCCTAATGTCATCTTAGGCTCGGGTCAAGCAGCCCAACTGGCTATCGGTGTGTCCGGTGTTCAACCGAAGCCCGCTATTAACCCTAACGCTTTGGTTCCCGTTCCCGGAGTCCAAGTTGTTGCCCAAAACGCCTTCTTTCCTAACACTGGATTCCCAGTCGTTTAAATTTAGTGATTGATTGATACATCAATCTGTTTAATTAATTTTCATCCTGGGGAAGCACTAATTCTTAGAATTAGCTTCTTCTCTAGGGTGATATTTTTTGGCAAGGCAAATTCTCTTGAAAGAAGAACTCTAGGAATTTTGTATCCAGGTACTCAGATTTTCTCTACTACTGCTGATTAATTTGAAGTAGGCTAAATTAAGTGGAGTTTAACTTAAAATAATTTGTCTCAAGTTTTGACAACTTCAAAATTTCCCGCCCGCACTTTTAAGCTGAACAATGGTTTAACGGTGATTCATCAGCAAATGACCGCCACTCCGGTTGTGGTTGTTGATGTTTGGGTTAGGGCTGGTGCTATTTATGAGCCGGATATGTGGTCAGGGATGGCGCACTTTCTGGAACACATGATTTTTAAAGGCACAGATTGGATTGGGCCGGGGATGTTTGATCATGTGATTGAAAGTTGCGGGGGTGTCGCCAATGCTGCTACCAGTCACGACTATGCTCATTTTTATATTACAACCGCCGTTCAATATTTAGAGGAAACCTTAAACGCCTTGGGAGAGTTATTGCTCCATGCAAGTATTCCCGATGGTGAGTTTAATCGAGAACGGGATGTGGTTTTAGAAGAAATTCGTCAGGCTCAAGATGATCCCGATTGGCTGAGTTTCCAGATATTAATGGAAACTGTATATGAACGTCACCCCTACAGTCGTTCGGTTTTGGGAACAAAAGCGAAATTAATGGAGCGAGCGCCCCATGAAATGCGACGGTTTCATCGATGTCGCTACCAACCGGAAAATATGGCTGTGGTGATGATTGGAGATGTAGAAGAACAACAAGCTCTGGATATGATTAGTCAGGCTTTTAGTAACTTTTTACCCCCAACTACTTACACCCATCTTTATGAAGTGGTGCAACCTCAAATTCGGGGAATTCATCGTCGGGAACTGCGTTTACCTTATGTTGAAGAAGCCCGTTTAACCTTAGCTTGGACAGGCCCAGGAGTGGAACAATTAAGACAAGCCTATGGACTCGATTTGCTTTCTTCGGTGGTTGCTTCGGGAAGAACCTCTCGATTAGTCCAAAAACTGCGGGAGAAACTTCAGCTTGTCCATGATATTTGTAGTGACTTTTCCCTACAACAAGAGTCTAGTTTGTTTACGATTAGTGCTTTATTAGAACCTGGACATTTAGAGAAAGTAGAAGCACTGATTTGTGAAGAAATTAATCAGTTAATGAACCAGCCAATTTCAGAACCAGAATTAAGGAGAAGTCAAAGGTTTCTCTGTAATGACTATGCGTTTTCAACGGAAACCCCAGGACAATTAGCGGGGCTATATGGATATTATTTTACCGTCGCAGAACCCGAGATATCGGTAACTTATCCGGCTCAAATACAATCTTTTGACCCTTTAGAATTGCAAGCTGTTTTGAAGGAACTGCTGAATTTAGAAAATTATGCCGTGATGGTAGTTCAACCCTAGGATTTAAAGATTAAAATATTAATTTTGTTGATCCTTAAATCCTGATTGGGTTTACCACTTTAATAAATTAAATTCTTCCATATCTATGGTATCCCGGTTGCGATAAATAGCCAGAACAATGGCTAAACCTACAGCCGCTTCCGCCGCAGCTACGGTAATCACAAAAACAGTGAAGACTTGACCCCTAATATTGGCGGAATCTAAGAAGTTAGAAAATGCCATGAGGTTCAAGTTGACCGCATTCAATAATAATTCAATCGACATCAAAACTCGAACGGCATTACGACTGGTAATTAATCCATAGATTCCAATACAAAAAAGAGCCGCTGCTATTAACAAAAAATACTCCAGTTGTAATTGCATAAATCTCTATTGTTCTCCAATTTTATTGTAGTTCAAAATTAAGGAATAGGGAACAGGGAACAGGTAATAGCTAATAGGTAATAGGTAATAGGTAATAGAAAGAGTTTGCTTCCCTTGCTCCCCTACTTCCCTACTCCCCCTTTTGAGGGCGATCGCTGGCTACAGAAATCAACTCCCGGGGACGTTCCTGTAACGTTAAAACCGGAGGTTCACTTTTTTGGGTGGGTAAAATATCAGAGATATAATCTCGACGAGCAAGAATAATCGCCCCCACCATTGCCATTAATAAAAACACCGAGGCTAACTCAAAAGGTAACAGGAAATCACTAAAAAAGTGTTGCCCAATTAATGTAACTGAACCGCCCACGGGTTCAACAATCGGAGTAATTAACCAAGAAGTCGATAAGACCATGGTTCCTAAGAGGGCAAATAATCCCACACAGACAATGGCGGTTGCACCCTTCCGCAGCCAGTTTAGAGGCAGTTCTTTAAAGGTTTCTCTCTTGTTAACCAACATAATCCCGAATAGGATCAGAACATTCACCGAACCCACATAAATTAAAACCTGGGCGGCGGCGACAAAATCAGCATTCAGGAGAATATACAATCCAGCAATACTAATAAATGAACCCCCGAGTAAAAACGCAGAATAGACGATATTTTTGAGCAGCACCACACCTAAAGCTGTCCCAATCATCATCACGGCTAATAAGCCAAAAGCAACAATTTGAACCCCTTCCGCTAAATTCACAATTCTATCCTTATCAGTAATCAGTTTAATCAGTTTAATCAGTTATCAGTCATCAGTTATCAGTCATCAGTTTAATCAGTGGGCCAGACGTGCCACGGCGCGTCTGTACCAGCGTTACTCCTGATTGCCTTTTGACTTTTGTTCAATAATGGATTCTGGGCGTAACCCGGGTCGAACTGCCGTTTCTGGTAAATCATGGGGGTCAATTTCCCCGGCGGGTAAATAAGCGAACTCCCGTAACGGTGTGACCATTGGATCATTGGTCACCTTATAGGGTAAACGTCCTAGGGCTACGCTGTCATAGTTCAATTCATGACGGTCATAGGCCGCTAATTCATATTCCTCCGTCATCGAGAGGCAATTGGTGGGGCAGTATTCCACACAGTTTCCACAGAAAATACAGACCCCAAAATCAATACTGTAGTGTTTAAGCTGCTTTTTCTTGGTTTCCTTGTTATAGTCCCAATCCACAACGGGTAAATTGATCGGACAAACGCGAACACAAACCTCGCAGGAAATACATTTATCAAATTCAAAATGAATCCGCCCCCGAAACCGTTCAGAAGGAATTAATTTTTCATAGGGGTACTGAACGGTAATGGGGCGACGACGCATATGATCAAACGTAACCCCAAGCCCCTGGCCGATATACTTTGCAGATTGAAAGGTTTCCTTCGCGTAATCGGTAACTTGGTTCAGAAACTTGAGCATGATGTCTCCCTCTAACAGTTATCAGTAAACAGTAATTAGTTATCAGTAAAGATTTAAGTGATCTGCAATCAGTATTTCAGACTCAGTTGGTAATCAGTAGCTTTCAAATTAAAATCTTACACTGATAACTGATTACTGATTTGGCTTTATCCGCCAAAAGCAACGGGAAAAGCCAACTTGAGTGCGGCCGTTAATAGTAGATTGACTAAGCCAACGGGTAATAGGAATTTCCAGCCTAGATTTAATAATTGGTCAATCCGAACCCGAGGTAATGTCCAGCGCAGTAAAACCGCTGTAAACACTAACAGATAAGCCTTTAAAACGGTCATGGTGATGCCCAACATCGCCAAAATGACTTGTAACCAGGGTGTAGTTTCACTGACTCCTAAGAGCGGAGCCACCATATCAACCGGAATCGGGAAATCCCAACCCCCCAGGTATAAGACCGCCACGATTAGAGCGGACAATACCAAGTTGACATAGGAGGCCAAATAATACAGAGCAAACTTCATCCCCGAATATTCAGTCTGATAACCGGCAACCAGTTCTTCCTCAGCTTCAGGTAAGTCAAAGGGCAAGCGTTCACACTCGGCCAAGGCTGCAATCCAGAAAATCATGAACCCCACGGGTTGACGCCAGATATTCCAACCTAGAATCCCATAGCCAGATTGCTGATTCACGATATCCAAGGTACTCATACTATTGGAAATCATGACCACGGCTAGAACTGCTAAGGCCAGGGGAATTTCATAGCTAATGGATTGGGCGACGGCCCGTAACCCTCCTAATAAAGAATATTTATTATTAGAGGCATAACCGGACATTAATAACCCAATCGGTTGAATACTTGAAAGGGCAATCCAGAGAAAAATAGCAGTTCCCAAATCCGTAATCACCATGTTTTGTCCAAAGGGGACAATTAAATAGGACAAAAACACGGGAATGGAGACAATAACCGGCCCCAAGGTAAATAACCAGGGGTCTGCATTAAAGGGAATCGTATCTTCCTTAAACAGTAATTTCAGACCATCGGCTAAAGGGGCTAAGATTCCCATTGGCCCCATGTACTCAGGGCCAATGCGCTGTTGGGCGGCGGCGGAAATTTTCCGTTCTAGCCATACCGTTCCTAAAACACCAACAGTTGCAGATACAATCATTAATCCCATGGGCAGAGTTAGCCAAAACAATTTGGCTATCTCTAAGGATAGGCCCAGACCTGTGAGGCCTTCTACAAAACTTGCTTGTAAATCAATTCCTGGGTTCATGGAATCAGTAATCAGTAATCAGTAATCAGTCATCAGTCATCAGTAATCAGTCATCAGTCATCAGTCATCAGTAATCAGTCATCATTGTAGAACTGATCACTAATTTTTTGCCGTAAACCAGTATAGCGTTTGAATGCCCTCAAAACTTTAGCCTGATAGCCTGAACATTCCCTCTGAATACGGCGATCAAACTGGTTTACAGAGTTTCTCCTTGTAGGTTAATCGCGCAGTTGCGTTCATGAATGGGAACATAGGTTTCATTATGGGAACCAGTATAAATTTGAGTCGGACGGAAGATGCGGTTTTTGGTAATTTGTTCTTTCCAGTGGGCTAACCAACCTGAAACCCGGGCGATCGCAAAAATCGGGGTAAATAGATCTGAGGGAATATTTAACTTGCGGTAAACCAAACCGGAATAGAAATCAACGTTAGGATAAATGCCTTTTTCCCCTAAACGATCAGCCACAACTCGTTCTAATTCCAAAGCAATTTCATAATATTCATCATGGCCAAACCTTTCAAATAGCTGTTCTCCTAGTTGTTGCAAAATCGTAGCCCGGGGATCTTTAACTTTATAAACCCGATGTCCAAATCCCATGATTTTAGATTTGGTCGCAATCAAATTATCCACGTAGGAGCCAACATTTTCCACAGAACCAATTTCCTCTAACATCGTCAAAACTTCCTCATTCGCCCCCCCATGTAATGGCCCAGCTAAGGTTCCGACCGCCGAAGCTACTACCGCATAGGGATCGGTGAGGGTAGAAGCGGTTACCATGGCGGAGAATGTAGAAGCGTTAATAGTATGTTCCGCATGAAGGGTGAGACAAACATCAAAGACCCGGGCGGCGATCGGATCGGGTTCCCGCTCATTTAACATATAGAGAAAGTTGGCGGAATAATCCAAATCATCCCGGGGCTGTACGGGATCGTTACCCTTTCGCATCAATTGGAAAGCTGCAACCATGGTGGGAATTTTAGCCAGTAACCGGACAACGGCTTCTCGAATATATTCGGGATTATCTAAAGCCCGACGAGAATAGAATAGTCCTAAAGCTGCCGCCGAAGTTTGTAAGGCGTCCATGGGATGTCCAGATTCGGGAAAGCATTTCATCATGTCCCGAATTCGATATTTAATCCGTCGATGATAGCGAATTTCATGTTCAAAGTCTGCTAATTCATCTTTGGTGGGGAGTTTTCCCCAGATCAGTAAATAGGAGGTTTCCAGAAAGGTACTCTGGTTCGCCAGTTGTTCAATCCCAATTCCTCGGTACTCTAAAATGCCTTTTTGTCCATCAACGTAGCTAACACTGGACAAGGTAGCCGGAACACCCTCAAGACCGGGCTTGAATTCACTAATGGCAGTCATAGAAGTTTATGTATGTGTGTGGATATTTATCAAGCTACATTACCAGAGCAATTGATAGTGTTTTCGTTTTGACAGGATTTTGTTATCTCTTTCTGACACTGATGAATCACCCTTGGCTCTTTAACTTAACAAAAATTTGGGGGGAGTTAACCAGAACAGTTGACTATTCCCGATGGGGTTAGTGACGGGCAGGTTAATTCCCATAATTCCGGCTTTTTTGACTATTAGGGAGGCTTTCGGCTGTCCCCAAATTAATAATTCTGCCCAATATCCTAAATCGGGTTGATGTCCCACTAAGGCTAAACTTTTACCCCCTGTTAACTGCCAAGTTTTGTACCAAGAGATCCAATCCTCAATTTTGCCATCGGGAGCTAAGGGGGCAAATTCCTCTAGGTTAGAAGATAATCCTACGGCTTTGAGAATGTCTGCGGTTTGGCGGGCGCGAATCAGGGGACTGGTGAGAATTTGATCAAATTGTAAGTTAAGTTGTTTCAAGCGATTAGCCACTTGGCGGGTTTTGCGATCGCCTTCTTGGGTTAAAGGGCGTTGATCATCATTTTGATATGTTCCCCGTTCTGCGGCAATGCCATGACGAATCAAATATAAATTAGTCATAAAATAAACAAATATTTTTGTTGATAGCTTTATATACTAAGATTTTAAAGGTTTTATCTTGAAACCTCTGAAAATTAGTTAAGTTAAATTTGTAGTCTTTTTCTTGACTTTTTATTGAAACTATGCGTCTATAAATGCTGATCTCAAAGTTAGATCGGTGGATATTTTTAGGTACAGCTTAATCCCTCTCAGTTCTACAATTCATTTCGGTGTGAAGGAGTAATCTCGTGGCTCAGTATAGTTCTATCCTGCGACAACAAAAAATCGCCCTCTTTGCTCTTGTAGCGGCGACTACAAGTTTTGTGATCGGTGTGATATTACCATTTAATCTGCGTGTTGAACGAGCCAGTAAACAGAGTATTGCTGCGATTTCTTCACAACCCCAAAGGGAGATTTCTCAAGGGGCCCAAAAAGCTGAAGATACTGCTACGGTGCGGACAACTCCTGCGGTGATATCCAGATCGGACTTAAATCCGAAAGATGCGATCGCCCAGGGAGTAGAGAACCTGAAAAATACCTTAATACAACTAGAAACTCAACGCTTTACCTATACCATTCCTGAACAATTCCAAGGGAAAACCGTTAAAGAAGTGAGTCTTCCTGGGGAACAAAAAGTAATTGCGTTTACCTTTGATGATGGCCCCTGGCCTAAGAGTACCCGACAAGTTTTAGATATTCTCAAAGATAATAATATTAAAGCTACTTTCTTTTGGGTGGGTTATGCTCTCAAAAATCAGAAAGATATTGGCAAGGAAGTAGTTAACGAAGGTCATGTTATTGCTAACCATACCTGGAGTCATCGCTATCACAAATATAGTGCAGCAGGAGCCGCAGAGGAAATTGAAAGCAACAATAAATTAATTGAAGAAGTAACCGGGGTTGAAAGTCCCTTATTTCGACCGCCAGGGGGAGTTTTGGATAATGGGTTACTGGATTATGCGTTTAAGCAGAATCATGTGAATATCTTATGGTCAGTGGATTCTCAGGACTGGAAAGCTTCATCGGACAAAATTATTGATAATGTTTTAAAACAGGCTAAATCCGGTGGCATTATTTTAATGCACGATGGGGGAGGAAATCGTTCAGCAACGGTAAAAGCATTACCTATTGTGATCAAAAAACTCAAAGATCAGGGTTATACTTTTGTCACGGTTCCTGAATTATTAAAACTCGCCGATCAAAAACCCGTTGAACCATCTCAATCTACTGATAGCAGTCAACCTTAAGTCTATCATTAATCAAGGATTAGTGACACCGGAAAGTTATGATCAATTATCGGTTGTCACTAACCTTAGAATATTGTTAGGTTCGTAGGGGCAGGTTCATCGAGATTTAGGTGATTAACAAAGATCTCAATAAACCCGCCCCTACAGGTTAATTAGTTAATTTAGGAGTTTAAGGTTGTGATTATTTCTAATAGTTTGGAACCGAAATTAACGGAAAATCAACCTCAGTTTCAGGATAGTTTTTTAATTACAATTGCGCCTCTTTTATTAGAGGAAATTTATACTTTAGCCGATGATCAAAGAAATGGCGCTATTGTGGTTATGAGTGGAATGGTGAGAAATCAAACCAATGGTCAACCCGTGGAATCTTTAGAATATCAAGCCTATCAACCGATGGCGATAAAAGTCTTTGAACAGATTGCCACAGATATTCGCGCTTCTTGGTCAGATGTGACCCGTGTAGTGATTCATCATCGCATTGGACGGTTAAGAATTGGTGAAATTAGTGTTTTAATTGCGGTGGGTTGTCCTCACCGTCGAGAAGCCTTTGAAGCCTGTCAATATGCGATTGATACATTAAAGCATACCGCACCAATTTGGAAAAAAGAACATTGGAAAGATGGTTCAAGTAGTTGGGTCAGTATTGGCGCTTGTGAAACTAATTGTTAATTTCGATAGCAGGGAACACCGGAACAGCCCCCCAAACCCCCCGTGCACGGGGGGCTAGGGGGGGAGGGAACACGGAACAGACAGGAAAAGTTCAAGAGGAACAAAGAATGTTAACTGAGTTAATTCAAGAATTAGAACAGGAACATCAAGACTTACATGAACAAGACATTTACTTGCTTATAAATGGGGTGAGTTGGCAATATTATGAGACTTTAATTGATAAACTTGGTAATCAAGGATCATTGCGACTAACCTACTGGAATGGAGTATTAGAAATTGTGTCTCCGAGTCGTCGTCATGAAGGGATTAAAAAAAGAATTGCCACCTTATTAGAAGTTTATTTTGAAGAAAGGAATATAGAATATTTTCCATTAGGTTCTACTACCCTACGTCTTCAAGAACAACGGGGAGGAGGTGAGCCCGATGAGAGTTATTGTATTATAACAGAAAAAGAAATTCCTGATTTAGTTATCGAGGTAATTTTAACCAGTGGTGGAGTTAATAAACTAGAAATTTATCAACGGTTAAATGTTCCTGAAGTTTGGTTTTGGCAAAATAACCAACTCTCGATTTATGGTTTACAGAACCAACATTATCAGAAAATTGATCAGAGTTTGTTACTTCCAGAATTAGATTTGGAACTTTTACAACAATTCATTTTATCTCCTCAACAATTAGCTGCTATTCAAACTTTTCGTCAACAACTTCGCAGGTAATTTGGAGGGAGGGTCAGAAACCGGGTTTCTGGGAATTTCTTGGTACAAGCAGAACAATTTACGGCTATAATTAAATTAGCATTGTCATCTATCCCTAGGCTTAAACATGAGTAAATGCCTTAACCCCGATTGTTTACAAACCAACTCTAAAACAACCTTTTGTCAAAAGTGTGGTTCTAAATTACTGTTAACAGATCGATATCGGGCTTTAGAAATCTTAGGACAAGGGGGGTTTGGTCGCACATTTCTAGCGGTTGATGAGCATAAACCTTCTCAACCCTATTGCGTAATTAAACAATTTTTACCGCAAGCTCAAGGTACGAATAATCAAGAAAAAGCGGGAGAACTTTTTAAACAAGAAGCGATACAATTAGAACATTTAGGCAAACATCAACAAATTCCTGAATTATTCGCCTATTTAATCCAAGATAATCGTCAATATCTAGTTCAAGAATATATTGAAGGACAAAATTTAGCTCAAGAATTAGCTCAAACTGGGGCATTTTCAGAAACTAAAATTATTAATCTTTTAGGGGATTTATTACCTATTTTAGCATTTATTCATCAAAAACAGGTAATTCATCGAGATATAAAGCCGGAAAATATTATTAGAAGAAAGAGCGATAATAAATTATTTTTAGTGGATTTCGGAGCAGCTAAAGCAGCCACTATAACGGCGTTAGCGGTCACAGGAACAGTTATTGGTTCAGCCCAATATACTGCACCCGAACAAGCGATGGGAAAACCAACTTTTGCTAGTGATTTATATAGTCTGGGGGTAACTTGTATTCATTTATTAACTAATATTGAACCGTTTAATTTATTTGATAGTGGTGAATGTGATTGGGTTTGGCGAGATTATTTAAAGGTTAAAGTCAATAATACTTTGGGTCAAGTCTTAGATAAACTCTTACAACAGGGAACAAAAAAACGTTTTCAAACTGCTCAAGAAGTGTTAGATGCTTTACAATTAACCCAAAGACCGATATCACCACCAAAACTAAAATTTACACCGCAACCAACAGTCAAACCGACACCACAACCAACACCACAACCAACACCACAACCAACACCACAACCGACTCCCCAACCAATAGTCAAACCAACACCACAACCGGATATAGAATTAAAGTCAGCTAAAGGCGTTAATTATCGTCAATTAGAACAACTTTTAAAAGCCGGAAGTTGGAAAGAAGCCGACGAAGAAACGGCTAATAAAATGTTAGAAGTCGTCGGGAGAACAAAGGAAGGATGGTTAAGGGAAGAAGATATTGATAATTTTCCCTGTGAGGATTTACAAACTATTGACCAACTTTGGGTAAAATATAGCAATGGACGCTTCGGCTTTTCGGTACAGAAGCGCATCTATCAAAGTCTGAGAGGAACCCGGAGTTATGATCGTAAAGTCTGGGAAGCGTTTGGTGATCAGGTGGGATGGCGTGTAGGGGGTAGCTGGTTGTACTACAAAGATCTAAAATTCAATCAGACAGCACCATTGGGCTACCTCCCGGCTGTTTATTTTCAAGGGTACTCCCGGTTGGGGTGGCTATCTTCTCTCGCGTCGAGACTTGTAGACTGTAACATATAAGGCTTACAGATTCTCGTAAAGATTGATGACATCGATTGAATGTAGGGGCGGGTTCGTCGGGATTTTTGTTAATAATAATTAACCTAAATAAACCCGCCCAACCCCATAATAAGAATCAATATCAACCCGGTTTTATTAACGTTAAATTTTGGTGGGGTGAGGCGGGTTTATTAAGATTATTTGTCAGATTTGAAAAATTTTGTCGAACCCGCCCCTACGGGTTTTATTTTAATAATTGGGTCAGAAACCGGGTTTCTTAACTAAGATTTCTGTTCATAGCAAAGGTGATGGTAGAAACCCGGTTTCTTTCTTGGCGCTATGTACACGGGTCAGAAACCGGGTTTCTTAACTAAGATTTCTGTTCATAGCAAAGGTGATGACAGAAACCCGGTTTCTTTCTTGGCGACGGGTGAAATTTTGCCCCCGCCTCTGGCCTGTATTGGTCGCTGATTGCCTATTCTGTGATAAAGTTAAAAATTGTAAAGAAAATGAGAGTCTGATTATCTCCCGGTTAACAAAAACCAATATTGTCCACACTTATAAACATTTATAGGATCTCCCATGCAACAGAATTGGCTTAATAGATTGCTCCTCTCTATTGCTATATTAGCTATTACCCTCTCCACCTGGGCAATTATCCCTGTTGCTCATGCGTTTAATAATCCTGACCTACTTCCTCAGATTCAAACTCCGGTGATTGACCTGGCGGGAATTTTTACCGATATCCAGGAAAATCTATTGGCCAAGGACATAGAAAACTTTGAAACCGAAACGGGTTGGAAAGTTCGGGTATTAACTCAATTTGACCAAACCCCCGGTCGCGCTGTTAAGGAATATTGGGGACTAGATGATAAAAGCGTTTTAGTCGTAGCTGATGAACGGGGCGGTAATATCCTGAACTTTAGCGTCGGTCGTCAGGTTTACCCGTTTCTGTCTCGGACATTCTGGGTGGAGTTACAAACTCGCTTCGGAAATCAATATTTTGTTAGAGACAATGGAGAAGATCAATCTATTATCCAATCTATTGATACCATTCAAGGCTGTTTAATCCAAGGCGGTTGTCGGGTTGTTCCGGGGCTTCCTCCAGAACAATGGATTTTAACCCTAATTACTTCTGCTATCGGTGGGATTATTTGCGGCGTGGCGAGTATTCCCCGCAAGTCGGGACAATTAATTTCCTGGCAGTGGGCGTTAATTTTCTCGCCGCTATGGGGAATTTTATTTATTGCCTTCGGAATTGGCCCGGTAATTTCTCGTACCCAAGAATGGCTTCCCCTTGTCCGTAATATTTCGGGCTTTTTAATTGGTTTCTTGGTAGCCTATCTGACTCCATTATTAAATCAGTCCTTCTCCCAGGAAGGTTAAGCAGAATTAGGAAAGTCGGTGGCATTTAATGGAGTCTGACCGATTTTCCCTCACTTTTTTGGCAATCACCGCAACAACCTGATACACTGGGTAAGTTGTAATCTGGTTGTGCTAGGTAAACTTTACTTATCCCCAGAACTTCAGTAATAATCGGCGAGTCACAATGGAATGGCATATTACGGATGCCCAGAGTTTAGGAATTATTGATGGTGAAATTGGCGATCATGTCTTTTCGCCAGCCGAATATGAAATTGTGCGTCGGGTTATTTATGCGACGGCGGATTTTGAATATAAAAGTTTAGTGCGGTTTTCTGACCAAGCTTTACAAGGTGGGGCGGCGGCCTTAGCTGCCCGGACAACGATTGTGGTGGATGTGCCTATGGTACAAGTCGGGATTACTCCCCGGATTCTTTCGACTTTTGCTAATCCGGTTTATTGTTCTATGGAGGCGGTAACTCGACCCCAACGGGAAAAAACTCGCTCGGCTTGGGGAATTGAGACGTTAGCAAGGCGCTATCCCGAGGCTATTTTTGTGATTGGTCAGGAACAAACAGCCCTTTCTGGGATAGTGGATTTAATTGAGGCGGAGGAAATTAAGCCCGCTTTGGTGATTGCTACGCCTTCGGGTTTTGTTGGGGCTGATGTCGCTAAGTCTCGTTTGAATGATTCCATGGTTCCCCATATTCGGATTGATGGACGCAAGGGGAGTGCGGTAGTGGCCGTGGCTTTGGTGGATGCTTTGGTTGATCTGGCTTGGCAAGCCTATGGTAGAGAAGGAAATGGGAGTTAATCAACTCATTTAATCACAAAGACACGAAGGGGTGACAAATACTAATTTATTGGTTAGCCCATATCATATTTTAGTGTTTTTGTCAAGGGGGTTGGGAAAGGGTGGAATTTATAAAGTTTCTGATGGGGGTTTTATTAGGGGTGATTTTTGGGGGTTTTATTGATATTTAGGGTTTTTATGGGCTTTATGGCTCTTGATTTGGGCTAGGGGCATAGAAAGAGCAATCATAGTCTATTTATGAAAACTCTAACATTGGCTGAAAGTATTGTCAAGTGGTGGGCTTAATAGAAGTTTTTCTCAATAATCGGGCTTTTGTGAAGAATTGTGAAATGGGGATAATTTTGAATTTTAAAATTATTCGGTTGTAGGTATTAGATTATTTAATGTATTGGGGATGGATTTTGAGGTTAAGGTTGATCATCATCATAAACTTGATCATAACTGTTTGCGGGTTGATAGCGTTCAATTGCGGAAGTTTGGGGAGATGGGGGTGCTTTTCTGGGACGACGGGACTGGAAACGATGACTAATTTCTTTAAAGATATCTCGACGGACGTAGGGATAGTCACTAATCCAAAGATTTTGACTGGGAATATAGATATCGGAAACTTCGTTAATTTCGCTTAAATCATCTAAATAAGACATGACAATCATTTGGGCAACTTGACCCCGACGTAAGCGTTTATGGTTGCGATTCAGGGGCGCTTGAATTAAGGTACTAAACCCGGTGGCATCTCCGACTTCTACATTAATTCTTCTTTCCAGGTTTTCAATAATAATTAGTTCTCCGCGCTTGTTCACAGATTCCTGTTGTTCTGTAACCGCTTCACTAATATAAAAATCCAGAATTTTTCCCTGTAAAAATCCGGCATAGGGATATTTTCGATATTTAATATTCCGCCAACTGGCTTCCCAAACGGGCATCCATAACCAATATAAAGAGGAGCTAATTCCGGCGATTAATATTAGGATTCTTAGGGTATCTCCTTCTACGGTATATTCCAGAAAAATCCAAATTGCTAAACAAACCGCAGAAACCAATAGACGCTTTAAAAAATCCCTGGGTTTTCCCCAACAATACTTATATTGTTCTCCCGTCGCCACGCCGGGAATTAAGTCTTCAAATGTTTGACGAGTTATGGGAACAAGCATTTTTGTTTATGTTTAGGTAATGGGTAATAGGTAATGGGGAGAGATAGGGAATATTTAATAAACGAAACTCCCATGGTAAATTAGCATGATATTGATTTTATTAGAACACTGGAAAAATGAATCATTATTCCCTATTCCCCTAAATCAGTTATTATAACATTCAAAAAATCAATCATCATTACCCAAAACCCAAAACCCAAAACCCACAACTTATTACCCATTACCTGTTCCCTGTTCCCTGTTCCCTGTTCCCCATTATAAAATTTTTTCTAATCCATAAACCAAGTTTTTCAAGGCTAAGACTTTGCGAATAGCCAGTAGAACTCCGGGCATATAACAAGAGCGATCGCTAGTATCGTGACGCAGGGTATAAATTTGACCCGCAGCCCCAAAAATTACCTCTTGATGGGCAATTAATCCAGGTAAACGAATACTATGAATTCTAATTCCTTCTCCAGCTTCGGCGCCTCTAGCCCCGGTGATTTTTTCGGTTTCTGTAACTAGGGGAGAATTATAGGTTTTCCCTAATTCTGCTAATAATTGTGCCGTTTGAATGGCAGTTCCACTGGGAGCATCGGCTTTTTGATTATGATGTAATTCGATAATTTCAACATGATCAAAATATCGAGAAGCGGCGATTGCTGCTTGTTGTAATAATACCATGCCAATGGAAAAATTAGGAATCAGCAAACACCCCATACTGGCTTTATCGGCAAATTCGGCTAAGTCTTGAATTTGGGCCGGACTTAACCCCGTAGTTCCCACAACTGGACGCACGCCATAAGCGATCGCCGCCCGAATATTGTCGTAAACTGAATCAGGATGGGTGAAATCTACCATAACTCCAGGCTGTTTTTCCTGGGCAGCCATGGCTAACATTCCCTCTCGGTCATTGGTAATCGGAACTTCCAAGGGTTCAATTCCGACCAAAGTTCCCGCATCCTGTTCTTGATAAGCCAGGTTATGATCAATTGCCCCTAACAAGGTCATATCGGGAGATGCGGCGACCGCTTTAATCACTTCGCGGCCCATTTTTCCGCCAGCACCATTAACAATTACAGGAATAGGATGGGAATTAGTCATAATACATTAAATAGATCTTAGCTAAAATTTCCAGTCACAGAAAAGATTTTGCGTAAATTATATCTAACAAGGGTAATCTACTTAAAAAATTTTCGCTGTTTATATTTTACAATAATCCTCGCACAAAGCCCACGTACTTCAGTCGTGGGATGTAGTGCGACCCCCTTTAGGGGGCGTGAGGGTATTAGAAATAGCTAGTGGTACGGGACAACACGGGGTATTTTTTGCCCCTGAGTTGAAACCGATAAAATGGTTGCCATCGGAAGTTAATCCGCTTTTGCAAGCCAGTATTTTAGCTTGGGAAAATAATTTCCCTTCAGATAATTTATTTCCTCCTTTAGAATTAGATGTACAGAAATCGGTTTGGTCAGTCGAAAATCCTGATTTAAAATTGCCCTTTTGCTTACAGGAATTTCCGATTACTGCCTTAGAAGAAGTTGTTGCAATTGTGGAATTAGAAAATTTCCGGTTAGTGGAAGTAATACCGATGCCAGCTAATAATTTATCCTTGATTTTTCAGAAAATATAGGATATAATTAAGTGATCGCATTGTTCATCATTTCAGGAGGAGAAAAATCTAAGCCAATCTCAACTTCACTGGTTTTTGACTTTCTTCCGGGTATGGGATTTGTTTGTTCTTGATGGCGAGATTGGGGAGTTTTTTGTTCCAATAAATTTTGGATATCGGGGGGGGGAGTTACATTGGGAATATTTTGTTGAGATAACCAAGCGACCCCTCCCATGGAACCTGCTAGAATAGTCGCATAGCCTAAATATAAATGAACTGAATTAAGATAAAATTCTGAATCTATATCAATCTTAGAAGCCGACTTTCCTAGTTGTTGATTAAATTCCAAACAAGGAAAAGATGATGCCATTTTCCCCCCTTCTAATCCCAAAGCATTCGCCGCTCGATAAATAAACCCGCGAATATAAACATCTTCCGGTAAAGCCTCAAGTTTTCCCTCTTCTAAAGCCTCTAAATGATGCAAAGGAACCAAAGTAAAATAGTGCATTTGCTGTAATGTAAGACTATAGAATTCTCTAGCTTGACGCAATTCTACCCCAATTTCTTGTAAATAAATCTTTTGTTTTTCATGAATTTGCTGATTGATTTCTGATTGATTCGGACGTTGAGTTTTAGTTTTAGGAATATTATCTGATCCAGAAATAGTCGAAGTTTGTTCCGAAGATTCTACCGTTAAATCTGGTGCTTGATATCCCGCAACTAACCCCAGGGGAGAAACTACAACAGTTTGAACTTCTGTAGGAGTAGAAATATCTTGATCATTCGAGGGAATAGCAGTTACAGAAATAGAATGATTAGCAGAAGCAGACATGGTAGAAATAATAGTTGTTTCTTGTTTAGCCATTTGCTTTAAAGACAATTGAATCGCTTCTCGTCCCACAGCTTTAATCACAATTTCAGCTTTACTTGCCGCCTGTCCTAACATTTTTTGTAAACTTTTTAAAGCAATATTATAGACTTCACTACAATATAATTCTGCTTCAATTTGACGAACAAGAGAACGTAAACTTTCGGGAGACACCTCTACTGTTGTCGGTGCTGTCATCCCAAAACCATTGACCGGATTTAGTTCCATAATTTATACCCCGCCTCCATACCAGCTATCTAAGTCATTTCTTCTATGGTTTGGTTGTGATTCCGGATGCGGAGGTTGTGAAAAAATCTTTTTTATCAAGATGTTTGAGTATTTTTTAACTGAATATGTAAAAACAAAAGTTAACACAACTCTCCCAAGTTTGCAACTTTTATTGAAGAAATCTTGACAAATATCTAAAAATCTGGTCTATCGCCTCTTACCAATCACTTCCATAAGGTGCGTCAGTAACGAGCAGGGACTCTACGAGGTTTAAATCTTTGCCAGTCATGGTTTTCGGCGTTTTCTGAAACAACTTCAAGATCAAGGTTGCAGATTTCTTCGCATTTTGCTAAGATAAATTCGTTGAGTTACCGCGGTTCCCTGTCAAGTGAGGTACACCTTGAAGTTAAAAAGCTTGATGATCAAGCAAGTCAGTGCACCTCACCACGATAATAACTGCTATATAATTAAATAAGATGCTGTAAATACTACTTACACCTGTTATTCGCACTCCAGAAGCTCAACGGTTTTTTCCTGTTGAATCTGTAGTTGCATAGGCATACTACTGCTCATACTCATGGGGAAACCTACGAAGAAGCCTAGAAACTCGGTTTATTAGTTAGGGATTTTAACCATAAAAATCTTCATCTAAAATTTGTTCAAGTGAAAATGGACAAATCTGAGGATATTCTTCTTGATTAGGAATACGAACCCCAAATTGAGCACGTTTTCCTTCTTTAATCGCTAACCGACGACCATCAATATAAGCCGTTTCCAGGGCAGTTTTTAAATAAGATTTTAAAGAAGGAGTTTGTTGCAATTGCTTTTGAACACGCTGACGATGTTCATCAACGGAATTATACCAACTTCCCTTGATCATTTCCGGTGCATCTTTTTGAACCCTTAGCTTGAGTAAATGCGCCAGCAAAACCATCAAATTACTTTCTAGGCGATTTTTTTCCGATTTTCCCAACTCGGTTAACTCCTCAACTAAATGTTCCATATCCACAGCAGCAAAATTGCCTTGTTCTAACTGTTCAATTGTTTGCTGAAGCCAAAGTTGAAAATCTTTTTCATAGAGATGTTTAAGCATTTTTCCAACCCTTTAAAGTTAATTCAAGAACCAATGACAGCAGGCGGTTGACGGATGATTGAACCCATTGTCCCCCAAATGTGTAAAAATAAATTACGGTAATATTGGAAATTGAGAGTAAATTGTGATTTCAACTGTCGTCACGCCAAAAGATACACAAACAACGGTCAACCTGTCTCGTCGTCCTGTTTTTCCCTTCACCGCAATTGTCGGCCAGGAAGAAATGAAACTGGCTTTAATTTTAAATACTATCGATCCTAAAATCGGTGGTGTGATGATTATGGGCGATCGGGGGACGGGAAAATCCACCACTATCCGCGCCCTAGCGGACTTACTACCCGAAATTGAAGTCATCGCCGATGACCCCTTCAATAGCCATCCCACCGATGCAGACTTGATGAGTGATAACGTCCGCGAACGTCTGAGTCAACATCAGGATATTCCCGTATCTCGGAAAAAAGTCCCGATGGTAGATTTGCCTTTGGGGGCCACGGAAGACCGGGTTTGTGGTACAATTGATATTGAAAAAGCCCTATCTGAAGGGGTGAAAGCCTTTGAACCTGGACTTTTAGCCAAAGCAAATCGGGGGATTTTGTATGTGGATGAAGTCAACCTCCTCGATGATCACTTAGTTGATGTCTTGTTAGACTCGGCGGCCAGTGGTTGGAATACCGTGGAAAGGGAGGGAATTTCTATTCGTCACCCGGCGCGGTTTGTGTTAGTAGGTTCGGGAAATCCCGAAGAAGGAGAGTTACGTCCGCAATTATTAGATCGGTTTGGAATGCACGCCGAAATTAGAACCGTAAAAGAACCGAATTTACGAGTTAAAATTGTTGAAGAAAGAACCGCTTTTGATCAAAATCCTGAAGTTTTTTTAGAAAAGCATATTAACGACCAACACCAATTACAACATAAACTTGTAGAAGCTCAAACCCTTCTTGCTTCTGTAGAAATTGATTATGATTTACGAGTTAAAATTTCTCAAGTTTGTTCGGAATTAGATGTGGATGGTTTACGCGGAGATATTGTTAGTAACCGAGCGGCAAAAGCCTTAGCTGCTTTTGAACAACGAACGGAAGTAACCGTCGATGATATTCAACGGGTGATTACTTTATGTTTGCGTCATCGTTTACGCAAAGATCCTTTGGAAACAATTGATTCTGGTTTCAAAGTTCAGAAGGTTTTCCGTCAAGTTTTTGGTTTACCTGATGCCTAGTTAGTGATTGACAAAAAATGGTGCGTGGGCTGCTGGCTGACGCACCTTAAATTTTATGAAAAAAATAATTTTAGGTTTTGATCCGGGTTTGGCAATATTAGGATTTGGAGCAATAGAGTGTGAAATTGATGATCAAACTCAAAAACAAAAATCTGTTTCTATGATTGATTTTGGAGTAATTAAAACCCCACCTAAAACCGAATTAGGCAAGCGTTTATGTATTATTTATGAGGATTTAAACCAGTTATTAACCCATATAAAACCCGATTTGGCTATTGTGGAAAAACTGTTTTTTTATCGCATGGCAAATACCATTGCTGTTGCTCAAGCAAAAGGAGTGTTATTATTGGTTTTGGCTCAACACCAGATTCCGTTAATTGAGTTTACTCCAGGTCAAGTTAAAAAGGCTTTAACGGGACATGGCAATGCGGACAAATATCAAGTTCAAGAAGCTGTTGCTAGGGAACTGAATTTAACAGAAATTCCTAGACCTGATGATGCTGCGGATGCTTTAGCCACCGCATTAACAGCTTGGTTTGATCCTGATATAATTTTTCAGTATGAATTAATTTGATAATTTATGATAATCCTAACTTCTCAAGAAATCGCTCAATTTCGCTCGCAATTAGCTGAATATTCCGTTGCTTTAGAAGCCTTAGATAGAATTGAAAATTGTGAAGGAGATCTCGAAGATGCCGCCATTGAAATGGCAATTTATGTGGGTCAGTCGCCCGATACTTCGGAAAATTGGTTAGATGGTTTAGCCAAACGATATCGAGTGAGTTTGTGCAATAAAGACCTGCGGGAAGAATTAATTCAAGGCAATATTAAAGCCATGGTAGAATCTCTAATTGCTGAAAATCAATGTCCAGCCCTATTAATTACTCCGGTTGTCATTTATGCGGTGAAATCGGGAATTGAGCAATTTTGTCAACCTTTAGAATATAAATTATAGGGATTTGGTAACAAAACCAACCCCGGAAACGAAGATTTTACCCTAAAATTTAGAAATCAAACACAAACCGAATTTAGGAGTAATTTATGAGCCCAGAAACCTTAGTCAAAGAAGCGCCTGTTACCAGCGATTTTAGTATTGATGACTTTAATTCCCATGTCATGAATACCTACGCCCGTTTTCCCATTGCCTTAGAGCGGGGAGAAGGGTGTCGGGTTTGGGATACCAATGGCAAAGAATACTTAGATTTTGTGGCGGGAATTGCCACTTGTACCCTGGGACACGCCCATCCAGTGTTAATTGAAGCGGTCACCAAACAAATTAAAACCTTGCACCATGTTTCTAATTTATATTATGTTCCCGTGCAAGGAGAATTAGCGAAATGGTTAACAGATCATTCCTGTGCAGATAAGGCTTTTTTCTGTAATTCTGGAGCGGAAGCTAACGAAGGAGCGATTAAATTAGCCCGGAAATATGCCCATGATAAATTAAATATTGAAGATCCGGTTATTATTACCGCCCACGCCAGTTTTCATGGTCGAACTTTAGCTACAATTACTGCTACTGGACAACCTAAATATCAAAAAGGTTTTAGTCCTTTAGTGCCAGGTTTTGTTTATGTTCCTTATAATGATATTGATGCTTTAGAATTAACAATTGCTGAAGTCGATAAAGATGGGCGACGGGTTGCAGCTATTATGTTAGAAGCCTTGCAAGGAGAAGGCGGTGTCCGTCCTGGAGATATGGCATATTTCCAACGAATTCGGCAAATTTGCGATCAAAAAGGCATTCTTTTAATCTTAGATGAAGTTCAGGTTGGCATGGGTCGCAGTGGTAAATTATGGGGTTATGAAAACTTAGGAATTGAACCGGATATTTTTACCTCCGCGAAGGGTTTGGGCGGTGGTATTCCCATCGGGGCGATGATGTGTAAAGCTTTCTGTGATGTTTTTGAACCTGGAAGTCATGCCTCTACCTTTGGCGGAAATCCTTTTGTTTGTGCTGTGGCGTTGGCTGTTTGTCAAACTTTAGAAAGAGAAAATATTCTGGAAAATGTACAGAAACGGGGTGAACAACTTCGCAGTAAATTAACAGAAATTGCTGAAAAATATCCTGATTTAATTGCTGATGTCCGAGGCTGGGGTTTAATTAATGGTTTGGAATTAAAAGAGGATGTGGAATTAACTTCTCCCCAGGTCGTAAAAGTAGTAATGGAAGCGGGTTTATTATTAGTTCCGGCTGGCCCGAAAGTGTTACGTTTTGTGCCACCTTTAATTGTGACTGAGGAAGAAGTTAATTTGGCGTTACAAGCAGTTGAAAATGCCTTAAAACAGTTAACGGCTTAATTTCACTAAATTCCCTATTCTTCTTTCTTTGACCGAGAGAAGGTAGGGAAAATCAAATCATATTTGACAGTTTTCTGAAATAGTTATGGCTAAATATTTAATCAATTCTTAGTTTTTTTTGAACGATAACGATACAGAGCAGAAGCATTCATTTGGATTTCTAACTGGGAAATAAGATTATCCAAAATAGAAATCCCTGCATCTGCTCGTTGGCAAACTTCCTGAATTTTAACAGATGTTTGTTTAACTTTTTGTAAATCGGGTTGATGTTTTTTAGTCATGGCAAATTAAAGTTACTCCTTTCTTCTCTAATTGTAGCTTGTGCTCTGGCTATTGTGACTATTGCGTCCTCAATAGAACGAGTCAGCGGCTCCAGCATAGCAGAATTAGGAATCGGCTGTGATTCAGCCATTCTGACCATCAGGGTATAAAATCGGGAATAGTAGGTATTTGCCCTTTGCCGAATATTATCGAGATCTTCTAAGGCGATAAGAGTGGTTTCCGTGTCAGAATAGGTTTCCATGATTACAAAACTGGTTTCTGTGGCATGGTTAATAACCACTAATAACTGCCTTTGTAATTCTAAAACCGTTGTTGTAAGTTCTAGGGGAAGTGCAACCATTGATAATTAGGAAAGTAACAATCAAGATATGTCAGCTTTAATTATGACATATTGTGTTCTGAATTTTTAAGTTATACTTCATTGGGAGGTAAACTTTATCCTAATCTTTTTTAATTATGCGATCGCTCACCTCTGTCAGTATCAAATCCAAATTGATCATGATGCTGCTAGCCGTCAGCAGTTGTTCAATTTTAGTAACTGCTTATTTAGGGTATCGGAGTGGAAAATTAAATCTAACACACCGAGTCTTTAATCAGTTAACGAGTGTTCGCGCTTCCAAAGCTTACCAAATTGAATCCTACTTTAAAAATATTCGCAATCATACCCAAACCTTGAGCGAAGATCCAGCAATCATCGCGGCGATGCAAGAATTTGCAACGGCTTATCCTCAACTCCAAACTATTAATATTACACAGAGTTTTGACCCCAAGTTAATCGCTTACTACCGTGACAAATTTCTTCCCCGCCTCACCCAAACTGAAGAAGGTTCACCGATTTTAGAATCCTATCTACCCAAAACAATCGCTTCGCGCCATTTACAATATTATTATATTGCTGATAATCCCCATCCCGTGGGTAAAAAAGAGGCCTTAGATTATGCCAAAGATGGGAGCGAATATAGCAAAATTCATGCTCGCTATCACCCTATTTTTCGCAATATTATTCAGAAGTTTAGTTATTACGATATGTTCCTGATTGATCCCCAAGGAAATATCGTTTATACCGTTTTCAAAGAAACTGACTTTACAACTAATTTGGAAAACGGCCCCTATCAAAATAGTAATCTCGCTGATCTATTTCAGAAGGTAAAAGAAGCACAATCAAAGGACTATGCCACAATAATTGATTTTCAAGCTTATGCTCCTTCCTATGGCGCTCCAGCCGCATTTATCGCGGCTCCTATTTTGAATCAATCTGAGCTAATTGGGGTGTTAGCTTTTCAACTTCCAGTTAATGAAATTAATCATGTGATGACGGGTAATCAGCATTGGGAAAGCGATGGTTTAGGTCAAACCGGAGAAACTTATTTAGTCGGACGAGATACCTTAATGCGTTCCATTTCCAGGTTTTTAGTACAAGATCCAAAAGGCTATGCTAAAGCTTTGAGATCCCTAGGAATGAGTGAGGCAGAAATCAACCGAATCAATCAATATGGTACGTCTATTTTACAACAATATGTGAGGACAGAAGCCGTTGCTGATGCGTTAAATGGTAAGCAAGGAACTCGAACTATTAGAGACTATCGAAACATTCCGGTTTTGAGTTCCTTTGCACCCCTTCGCATTGATGGATTAGACTGGGTGATTTTATCAGAAATAGATATATCAGAAGCTTATGCTCCGATTTATTCCTTTCGGAACCAAATTCTAATTTCAGCGACATTACTAATGTTATTAATAACATTAATAGCCATGGTTTTAGCTAATTTATTTGTAAACCCGATCAATCAACTGATTAAGGGAACCCGCAAAATTTCCGCAGGACAACTTGATGCAATCGTACCTTTAGAAACAGAAGATGAATTTGGAGAATTAGCAAAATCCTTCAATAAAATTGTACGGAGTCTACAGGCTGAAACCTTACTGGTAGAACAAAAAAATCAGGAAAATGAAGAATTATTGTTAAGTCTTTTTCCTACTTCAGTAGCAAAACGGTTTCAACGGGGAAACAAAGATATGGCTGAAGAACTATCAAATGTTGCTGTTTTGTTCTCCGATTTAACCGGATTTTCTAAACTATCTAGCTCCTTAAGTGCCAATGAATCTGTTGCTATTTTAAATGATTTATTCACCGCATTTGATGAAGTTGCTGAACGGTATGGGATGGAAAAAATTAAAACAATCGGAGATAGTTATCTAGCCGTTTGTGGACTTTCAATTCCTTATCTTGATCACGATAAACGCGCCCTTGATGTTGCCTTAGAAATTTTGATTATTGTGCGTCGATTTAGTCATGAACGGGGATTATCCTTGAATATTTCAATTGGTATTAACGCTGGGGATATTATTGCGGGAATTGTGGGTCGAAATCGCTGTATTTTTGATGTTTGGGGTGATACGATTAACCTGGCTACAGCCCTGAAAAATGCCTGTCCACCCGGAAGAATTTTAGTATCTCAGACCGTTTATCGTCGGCTTCAGGATCTTTATCAGTTTGAGCCAATATCGGAGAAAGAAGTTAATGGTAAACCTAAATTGAATGGGTGGTTATTGAAAAGTAAACACTCACCAATTGAAGTTGAGAGCTTGGGAATTTTATGAATAAGTTTATAGACATTTTAAACCGAATCTTGAAAGCTGAAAGCTAGACCGTACACCTGTCTTTTCCTCCGGTTTTCCCTGTTCCCTGTCCCCTGTTCCCTGCTATACAATGAACTCTACAATTATTCAAAGTAATTTATTTATTTGGTCAATTACCCTTGCGGTTGGGTTTCCTTTTTTGATTATCGTTCTGGGGGAAATTATCCATCGATTAAAAAAACGGGGTAAACCTCTAGCAACCACTTTACAGGTAGTGCGAAATTTGGTTTTACCTGTGCTTGTTTTCTTGCTGTTTATGCAGTATGTTCTCAAACTTGATCATAATAGCAATTTAATCAGAACAGTGCAAACGTTGTTGTGGATTTTCGTGATTCATGCTGCACTTTCTCTACTGAATGTTATCTTGTTTGAACAAGCAGAAGCTGATACTTGGCGAGCTAGATTTCCTAAACTTCTGATTGATCTTTCTCGACTATTTTTGATTTTGGTGGGAACTGCGATCGCATTGTCAAGTGTTTGGAATGCAGATCTCGCAGGTTTAGCAACGGCATTGGGGGTTAGTTCCATCGTCATTGCTTTAGCCCTTCAAGATACATTGGGCAGTATTATGTCAGGAATTGCACTGCTATTTGAGCGTCCATTTACCGTTGGAGATTGGTTAAAAGTAGGAGATACGGTCGGACAAGTTATTGATATTAATTGGCGTGCAGTGCGCCTACAAACCTTTGATCGGGAAATGATTGTAATTCCCCATAAAGTGATTAGTGGAGAAACAATTCATAATTTTAGCCAACCCTTACGCCTTCATGCAGAACGGATTCAAATTGGGTTTTCCTATAATGATCCACCGAATTTAGCCAAACAAGTTTTAAAAAGCACAGCCCTTTCAACTCAGGGAATTTTAAGCGAACCCGAACCGCAGATTTTTACCCTTTCTTATGATGATTCTAGTGTAACTTATGAGGTAAAATTTTTTATTGAAAACTATAGCGAATTGGAAAAAATTCGGGATCGGTTTATGACTCGAATTTGGTATGCAGCCCAACGCAATAATTTAAAAATTCCCTTTCCAATTCGGACGTTATATCATGTTCGTGGATCGAATTCTCCAGGAGAAGATCCTTCTAAGAAATTTGCTGAAAGCCTACAATCAATTCCGGTATTTGTGCCTCTCAAAAAAGAACAAACTAACCTAGATAACCTCTCTCAAGGGGTTATGCTTCATCACTTTGGTACAGGGGAAAAAGTAATTCAGCAAGGCTATCCAGGTAACGATCTCTATATTATTATTTCAGGAAAAGCCCTTTTAACAATCCCGGATGCGTGGGGAACTGAATGCGAAGTATTGTCACTGAAAGCAGGAGAATTTTTTGGGGAAATGGCTCTTTTTTCTGGTGAACCTAGTACGGTTTCTGTAACTGCTATTGAAGATCTCGAAGTGATGATCTTTTCTTCGATTGTTGTTAATCAAATGATTGAACGTCAACCGAGTTTTGCTCGTGAGATTGGTCAAATCTTAGAAGTTCGCAGAAAGGCAATTCAGGCAGTAAAACAGTCCAGTGTTTAATTGAATGGAGGCTAAATTCTATCCGTCATCCTTAGCAGACCCGCGCTCAAAATGGTGTTGATGACATTAGATGCTCAATCCCCTTACAATTTCTGCCCTTGCCTCATAATTGATTTGAGGTTATCCTAAATAGATGGAGGTAAACCCGCAATGATTACAAAAACTTTACTTTTACCTGAACAACGCACGGTTTTAAATCAAGTCAGTTGGCAAACATTTATTAATTTATTGGACGATTTAGGGGATAACCGCGTCATTCGTTTATATTATGATCAAGGAGTATTAGAAATTATGACTCCATTAGGAGAACATGAAAATAATAATCGGTTTATTGACGATTTAGTGAGAGCAATAGCAGATGAATTAAACCTAAACCTAAAAAAAATGGGATCTTTAACCTTAAAACGAGAAGAATTATTAAAAGGTGCAGAACCCGATTCTTGTTATTATTTAGAAAATGAACCCTTAGTCAGACATAAACAGAATATTAATTTAGAATCAGACCCTCCCCCTGATTTAGTTTTAGAAATTGATATTACTAGCAGTTCTTTAGATAAACAAACGATTTATGCTGCTTTTGAAATTCCCGAATTATGGCGTTATAATGGTCAGGAATTAGAGGTTTTTGTTTTAGACAAAACAACTCAATCCTATCAAAAATCAATTCAAAGTTTACATTTCCCTTGGCTCCCTTTAGAAGTTATTCCCCAATATATTCGTCAAAGTTTAAGGGATGGGGAAACCGCAACCTTAAAATCTTTTAGAACTTGGGTTAGAAAGTTGATCTAAGTAGTTCAAAAATCATCTAAACTTACTTATAGTTACATAGCCCATCCCACGGGTTTATCAGGGTTTAAGGGTGGTAAATAAGGCGGAATAATCGTCATCTAGTTTTCCGAGTTTTTGTGTAGCTTCTAATATTGCTCGAACCCCTTCTAAAGAACTCACATTTAACCCCATTGATTTCGCTTCTTGTAAAAACAAATTCGTGTCTTTTAATAAATGTTTAGTAGGAAAATTGGGATTTTGATAATTTTCTTCTAACATCCGTTGTAATTTTTTATCAAAGGTAGGAGCATATAACGCACTCTTGCGTAAAATCTCCATAAAGAGTTCGATATCAACTCCTTGACCTTGAACAAAATTTAAACTCAGGGCGAAGGCGGTTGTCAGGGAAGCAATTAACTGATTTAAGGCTAATTTTAACGCCGATGCACTACCAACTTCCCCAATATATTTGGGTTCCCCTAGGGGTTGTAAGACATGAAACCACTGTTTAAATTGGGCTTCCGTGGAACCGACCATAATTTGTAATTTCCCCGATTTTGCTTCAGGAATACTCCCTAAAACCGGTGCTTCTAAATAATTTCCCCCAGCTTTAATAATTTCTTTTTGGATATTTTTACTCTCCGTTGGGGAAATTGTTCCCATAGAAATAATTGTTTTTCCTGATAAAATAGATTGAAATTCTGAACGGAATAAAACCGACTCAATCGCCTCTTGATTAGTTAACATTAACAGAATACAATCACTAGCAGTGATTAAACCTTGGGGAGTTCCCGCTACTGTTGCTCCGGCTTCTCTTAACGGTTCTACTTTGGATGTTGTGCGGTTATAAACAATAACTTTAAATCCCATTTCCAGAATTTTGAGGGCGATGGGTAATCCCATTAACCCAGTTCCAATAACTCCAATTTTCATGTTAACTCCGATAGAATAATAGGGCTATAATTCAAAGAATACGATAATCTAATCAATTAAAACATCTTCAGAAAAATCACTCCCTCGGTGTTGCCAATCAATATCAGGAATCTCATTAAATCCTTGTTTAAGACATTCTTCCCAAACTTTACGAATTTTGGCTAAATAGGGATCACCTAAGCGCAGTTTCAGAAAATTTTTGATTTCTAAACTATCTTTTTCATACAAAACTAAATTAATCGGTGGCCCCACAGAAATATTAGATTTCATTGTAGAATCAATCGAAAGTAAGGCACATTTAGCCGCCGCTTCTAAATGGGTACGGAAACTGAGGGTACGATCTAAAATCGGTTTGCCATATTTGGTTTCTCCGATTTGTAAAAAAGGGGTTTCTTTGGTGGCATGAATAAAATTACCTTGGCTGTAAATCAAAAATAAGCAAGGTTCTTGTTCTTTAATTTGACCACTTAATAACATAGAGCATTTGGGTTCAATCCCGTCTTTTTTCAGCCAATGCTCATCAATTTCTTGAACTTTTCTGAGTTTTGTACCAATATATCGAGCCACTTCATACATGGAGGGAAGACTATGTAAATTAACATCTTCCTGACTTTTAATATCCCGATCTAATTCGCTCACAATGCCTTGGGTAACGGAAAGATTTCCGGCGGTACATAATAAAATAACCCGATCGCCAGGTTTGGAAAAATCAAATAATTTACGATAGGTAGAAATATGATCAACCCCGGCATTTGTGCGAGAGTCCGAAGCCATCACGAAGCCCGTATCCGTAATAATTCCTAAACAATAAGTCATAAATGCAGTTGAAACAAAATTAGCAGATTGCCAAACACTAGATCATAGACTTCTGGGATAGAAACTGTCAACCGACATCAACTGTTAAGGGAACATGAAGATTTTGTTTTGTATGATGCAATCAAAAAAACCGTTACAGGCTACCCTCCTAGGAATATAGTGTTTGGCCCTTGGAGATTCACTCCCTGGGGGGGATAGTCAGTTATTTTAAGAAATGTTAAACTTCTTAACATATAATGTAGTTATGTTAAGACTGTAACGGCAAATTAGCGTTATAGAGCTTAAACATTGGAAAAACCCCCAGGTCGTAACACCTAGGCTAACCGTCCATACTTGATGACGAAAGATCTAGTTTTTCGTGCTTCAAGTAGGGGCTTGACGTATCAAACCTTTATAGGTTAAGGTATCCAGCCGGAGATGAGCCATGAAATTTGCTAAAACCTCAGACACAGACTCTGTACGCGCTTATCTACGAGAAATTGGTCGCGTTCCCTTGCTAACCCATGAGCAAGAAATTGTCTATGGTAAACAAGTTCAACACTTGAATCTCGTTCAAAATCAGTGGGAAGATCTAGCGACCTGTTTAGGTCGAGCGCCTAGTCCCGCAGAATGGGCGGAGGCGGCCGGACTATCGGAAGCGGAATTAGAACGGGTACTCGAACGAGGCCAAAGTGCGAAACGCAAAATGGTGGAGGCGAACTTGCGTTTAGTGGTGTCCGTTGCTAAAAAATATATCAAGCGAAATGTGGACTTACTGGACTTAATTCAAGAAGGCACCATTGGGATGCAGCGTGGCGTTGAAAAATTTGATCCCACTAAAGGATATCGTTTTTCCACCTATGCCTACTGGTGGATTCGTCAGGCGATTACCCGAGCGATCGCCGAAAAAGGCCGCACAATTCGTCTCCCGATTCATATTACCGAAAAACTCAACAAAATCAAAAAAGCCCAACGTCAGTTAGCTCAAGAGTTGGGACGGGCTGCGACCATGGCAGAATTAGCCGTGGAATTAGAACTCACCCCGCGACAAATTCGGGAATATTTAGAACGTGCCCGTCTACCCCTGTCCCTGGATCTGCGGGTGGGTGATAATCAAGATACGGAGTTAGGAGATCTTTTAGAAGATACGGGAACTTCTCCAGAGGATTTTGCCTTACAATCTTCTCTACGCAGCGATTTAGAATTAATGATGGCTGACCTAACCGAACAACAGCGTCAGGTATTATCCCTGCGATTTGGTTTAGAAGATGGGCAAAGTTTAACCTTGGCTAAAATTGGCGATCGGCTGAATATTAGTCGAGAGCGGGTTCGACAAATTGAAAGGGAAGCCTTAACAAAATTGCGAAAACGGAAACAAGATATTAACGACTATATGGCCAGTTAAATCATTGTTCTAGGGGGGATAACACATCCTCAAAGAGTAGGGATGTTTTCTGAAAACGTCTCTACATCCTGCTAAATTAGAATGTAGGGATCAACATTTGATTCAGATTGAGATCAACTGAAACTCTTGTATAAGGGGGAAGAAAGATGAACGACAGATCTAACCGAAATTCAAAATTTTTTCAGGAAGAAACGGGGGAAATGGGGAACCTCTTGTGGCAATATGTACAGTCAATGAGTCCTGATACCGTTTCCCAACTGTCGAAACCGAATTCTTCGGAAGTCTTCCAAGTCATGGAACGAAATATTATCGGACTATTGGGCAATTTACCCTCGGAACATTTTGGAATTACGGTAACAACCAGTCGTGAACATTTAGGACGACTCTTAGCGTCTGCGATGATTAGTGGCTATTTCCTTCGCAACGCCGAACAGAGAATGGCATTTGAACGATCTGTCCCAGGTATTGAAAAAGCCCCTCAAGAATAGTTATTTTCCTTGATCCCGTGCCATTCCATGAATACAAAATGTTTCAAATTTTGGCAAGCTGAATCTTGAGTTTGCGAAAGTTTTGTGTTGTTCATAAGATCATGATGGGAGTGTGGAAACTCAGTGTCTTCAGACCTGAGAGTGTCAAGTAAATTATTATCTTCCTATGCTTCAAATATCTTCTCCCTTAGCCCATAAAATTATTGGTGTTGGTGTAATTTGGAATCATCAAAAACAAATTTTAATTGATAAACGACCTGCCAAGGATTTATTGGGAGGACTGTGGGAATTTCCAGGGGGAAAACTGGAGGCGGGAGAAACCCTAGAAGATTGTATTAAACGGGAAATTCAAGAAGAATTAGCGATTGAAATAGAAGTCGAAGATCATTTAATTACTATTGAACACACCTATACCGATTTTAAAGTAACTTTAAATGTCTATCACTGTCGTTATTTGGGGGGAGAACCCCAGCCTTTAGAATGTGATGAAATTCGCTGGGTCACTTTAGATGAAATTAATCAATTTCCCTTTCCTAAAGCCAATGAAAAAATTATTGCCGCCTTGAGAAATAATCCCTAAATCAAAGTTAATCAATAAATCAACCCGACATTATGGAGATTACTGATTCTGCTCTTTTTGGAATATGGGAATAGAAACTTGAAATGCGGTAAAATTATCTTGATCTCGGTAACAGAGAATTTCTCCTAGATGTTGTTCTACCACAATTTTATAACTAATTGATAACCCTAAACCTGTTCCTTTGCCCACCGGTTTTGTGGTAAAAAATGGGTCAAAAAGCCTATTTTTTACCTTATCTTCAATGCCAGGGCCGTTATCTCGAATCGTAATTCTAACCTGTTCTAATGGGGGTAATTTCCCCTTATGTTCTTTCAAATTCGGATGAATGATCTCTGTAGTAATTTTAATGATTCGAGGTTCGGACTGATTATCTAAGGCATCAATTGCATTCCCAATCAGATTCATAAACACTTGATTTAACTGTCCGGCATAACATTCAACCTTGGGTAACTTGCCATATTCCTTGATTAACTCAATCCCACCGGATGATCCTTTGGGTTTTAAGCGATTTTGTAAGATTAATAATGTACTATCAATACCATCATGAATATTGACAGGCTTCATTTCAGCTTCATCTAATCGCGAGAAACTTCTCAAAGACACTACAATTTGACGAATCCGATCGGCTCCCATTTCCATTGAAGATAGAATTTTTGGTAAATCTTCTGATAAAAACTCTAATTCAATTTCTTCAGCTTTAGCTTGAAGGGCGGGAGTTGCAATCGGATAAATTTCTTGATACAATTCCAACAATTCTAAAATATCTTGAGTATATTCCTTGGCATAGGTGAGATTCCCATAAATAAAATTAACCGGATTATTAATTTCATGGGCAACTCCCGCCACCATTTGTCCTAAACTCGACATTTTTTCACTTTGAATTAATTGAGATTCCTTCTGTTTTAAATCCTGTAGGGCTTCACTCAGATGAAAGGCTTGGGTTTGGGCTGCTAAGGCCGCCGCCCGGGTTTGGGCATATAATTCCGCCTGGTCAATGGCGATCGCTAACTGATCCACCACCGCGCGTAAAAGCTCCACCTCACTGTCCCGCCAGGGTCGAGATCCCCCATAATGATTACAAACTACCGCCCCCCGTTGACCCGATCGGGTTTCCAAGGGTAATAACAACAGGGAAAAAATCCCCGCCGCCTGTAAAAACCGACAGGTCGATTCATCTAAGGCTGTTGTGGTGTGGAGATTATCAATTTTAATCGTCTGGGCCATCCGAATTTTTTCGGCTAACAGAGGGATTTGTTCTGGGGGATAATCCTGCAAACCATTGGATAAATCGGGATTTAGGGATTCGTGGGTGACGGCGAAACTGGGTTGTTGATTGGGTTGAATGTGCATATACCAGAGGAAATGACATTGATCCACCTGCAATAAAGCCCGAATTTCACTCACGGCCGTCCCCAAAATCGTATCAATATCTAAGGAATCCCGAATCTGACTCGCCAACCGAAATAATAACCCTTCCCGACGACTTTGCAGTTCTTCCCGCGCCTTCACCCGATCAATCCCAACCGCTAGAGCATTAGCCACCCATCCCAAAACCCCCCGAGCTTCATCATTGAGGGTGGAGTGGCTACAAATAGCCATTAACCCCACTAGACGCCCTTCCACCACCAAGGGAAAATCAAACGTCCGACTTTTCATTAGGGGTAGGGGGTAGGGAATCGAACAGGTTAAAACATCGGTTTCGGTAATATTATGTTCATGAACAGTTAATCCGGCATTGGCTTGGAGTTCTAATTGATTGCTATTAAGATTTAATGTCCAAATTCCCACCCCAGCCACATCGGGATACTGGGCGATCGCTTGTATACAACGGCCTAGAATCCTGGCAATCGACCCCCCATGTCCCAGGGCTGTTCCCACTTCTGCTTCCAATTGAGAAAGCCTTGATCGCTCTAATAATAGGGTTTCAGCTTGTTTTCGTTCCGTAATATTCCGCGAAACCGCAATAATTTCATCAATGTCTTGTGAGTTCTGATTTCTCAAGCCATGACAGGTACTTTCAAACCAGATATATTCTCCATTGTGACATCGAATTCGGTAACTCACGGTATAAATATCTTGACTATTTCTTAATAGCAAATATTTCTCTTGAGTCCCTGCCAAATCCTCGGGATGAATCAAGTCATAGACCGATTTCCCGATCAATTCTTCCGGTTGGTATCCCAATAATTGCTGACTGGCCGGAGAAGCATATAAATAAGTGCCATCGTTGCTATGTCGAGAAATTAAATCCGTCGCATGATCAGCCAAAAGTCGATAACGGGCCTCACTTTCGCGCAAAGCATCCTCAGACTGTTTGCGTTGGGTAATATCGGTTTGAATTCCGATAAAATGGGTTAAACTTCCCTCTCGATCGCGCACCGGAGAAATCGACAGTTCATTCCAGAAGTAATTGCCATCTTTACGATAATTTTTTAGGGTAACGCTACAATCAGTATTTTGGGCGATCGCATCCCGAAGACGAGCTAATTCCTTTGGATCAGTATCCTCACCCTGAAGCATCCGACAATTGCGTCCTAAAACCTCCTCCTGAGAATAGCCGGTTAATTTTTCAAAGGCAGGATTACAGTAGATAATCGGACAATCGGTGGCGGCAAAATCGCTAATCACAATTCCGCTAGGACTTGCAGTAATCGCCCTTTCCAGCAATTCCATCCGCACTTCGGACTGTCGGCGTTCGGTAATATCAATTCCCGTAGCAATCACATATTTGATCAGGCCATTCGCCTGAAATAAAGCCGTATTTGACCAAGTAATCCAATGGCGTTGGCCATTAGGTTTAACCCATTCGGTTTCCCAAGCATTTAAACGGGTATGATTGGGGATTAGAGGAACCGAATTTTGAGTTTTCACTGATTTGGGAGGTTCGTCAAACTCAATCATCATCCCTCCAGAATGCGGTTGACTACCAGAATCCAAGGGTAATAGGTTGACCCCCAACTCATCAAAGGTTTTTCCTTCGACTTCCTCGGCGGAATATCCCGTCAGTTGTTCACAGGTTCGATTAAACCGAATAATTCGACCATCGGGATCAAGGACAATCACTAAGGCACTAACTGTGTCGAGAACAGCGCAAACAAAGTCTCTTTCTTGACGAACTACTTCCCAGACTTGCTTGCGTTCATTAATAATATCTTCGAGTTGACTAAGTTTGGTTTTGGAGTGAATCAGTTGACGGTGTAAATTAATTTGGCTAATAATTTGATTATTGAGAGCTTGTAACGCCTTAATGGTTTCCGGTGATAACTTCCGGGGCTGATAATCCATAATCGACAGCATCCCCACCATTAAATTATCAGTCGTGATTAAAGGAATACCCAGATAAAACCGAATGCCATGATCCTGTTTAACTAAAGGTTGGCTAGAAAACCGTTGATCATCCCAGGTATCGGGGATGATAATTGGTTCTGGGGATAGTTTTAAGGTAGAGTTAGAGGAGTTTGGGGTTAAAGAATGATCGGGATCTTCTTGATCCTCCCTTAACGACTGAAATTGACACTGCAAGTAGATAATAAACTCGCAGAAATTCAAGTAGGGATGTATTTTTTCCGTTAAACCCACCTGGGATTTCAACCACTGATGGCTGACATCCATAAAGGTAATTAAAGCAATCGGCGTCTGGGCTAGATGGGACGCTAAGTGAGTCAAATCATCAAAGGGAATTTCAGCAAACCTGTGGATGACCTGAGAAAGATTATTGCCCTCTGGGCTGAACATGGTTTGACCTAAAAATCTTGCATTCATGACCGGTAATCACCATACAAAGGGAGTGGCTAGATATCAGCAACTGGGTATTTAGCTTTTTGGGATGAGATGTTCATATTAACTGAGGGGTCAAGGGTTAGTCGCTAACACCTCAACACCTTAACACCTCAACACCCCAACTGTTACCCGACATCTGACTTTTGTTTGACTCGCCTTAGCTGTATGACATTGTTTGTCCAAACGTCCTGATCTCACACAACTTTTTTAATCTACTTTAATCTTAACAAAGAAAGATCCAATTTTTCGCGATTAGATCAATCACAAACACCGAAAACAGATTTGATCAAATTTCTTAATCATTATTCGGCTTAAAAGTATAGAATTATTGATATTAAAACGAACGAATCCTTTTCAACTATAATGAAAATAATAGATAGTCGGACTCAGATCCAACAATCAAGGCTATTTTTTATAGGTTTGATTACAGATGAGCAGGGCATCTCGACTCACGGAACATGAATCACTATGTCAGTATCTCAAAGTTCTATACTCACCATTTTAGCCGTTGACGATAGTAAAGTCATGCAAGGACTCGTCCAACAGGCATTAGGGAAAGAATATCGTGTCCTTGTTGCTGATAATGCTGTAGACGCTTTATCCACAATTTACCATGAAGCTGTTTCGGTTTTACTTCTGGATGTGGCTATGCCGGGAATTGATGGCCTAGAACTCTGTCGCACCGTTCGTAGTATTCCTCAGTTTCAGAATTTGCCTATTATTATGTTAACATCAAGGGACGGTGCTTTTGATAAGGTTCAAGGCCGTCTAGCGGGCGCGAGTGAATATCTCACTAAACCCTTTGATGCTCAAAAGTTATCGGAAGTTGTTAGTCAAGTTTTGCAATTACAGCAAATTAATCCTCAAGGTTATCCCCACTAAACACTAAAAAAACAGGAATCTCTAGTAATATTATTTTTCCCATTCCCCAAAACCCATTCCCTATTCCCTTTAAAAAAAGTTAAACTGTTCTTCGGTAATTCGGTTCGCTTCATACAAGGTTTCTGCGATTTCAGAAAGGGTTAATACCGCATGGGCTTGATAATTATTATCTTTTAATTTTTCTTTAACTCCTCCTTCGTGATCAATTAAAACCACAATATCATTAACTTTTAATCCCGCAGATTGTAGCTTTTGGGCTCCTTTTATTACACTATTTCCCGTAATTAAAATATCATCCACCACTACAATAGTTTCCCCTGGCTGAAAATGTCCTTCAATTAATCGTCCTGCACCATAGGCTTTAACTTCTTTTCGGGGAAAGATCATCGGACGTTGTAATCTTAATGATAACCCGGTTGCTGTTGGTAAAGAACCATAGGGAATACCCGCAATTCGATCAAAACTTAGGGTTTCTAAAATATCCCCATAGGCACCAACAATTTGATGAAAAATTTGGGGAGTTGAAATAATCCGTCTCAAGTCAATATAATAGGGGAAAGTTTCTCCCGATGCTTGAACATGATCTCCAAAAATAATACAGCCAATATCATACAATTGTAAAATTAAATCTCGATGGGGTTGATGTCTTAAAAAACAAACATCGGGCAACCATAAATCACAGGTAGGATTTCCTCTGATTACCTGTTGTCGTTCTTCATTAATTTGATCTCTTAACTGTTTAATTTCGGTTCTGACGGTTTCTTTTTCTAATAATTTAGGAGGAATAGGTATTAATAAGCGATCGCCATTTAAACTCAACCCTGCGGCTAAAATTGGGGTTAAATCTTCTACATCCATTAAATCATTTTCTTCAGCTACATCCCCCTCTAATAAGATAAATTGTTCCGGTGCAGCTTGACGAATTTTTGCCAACATATCCGGTACCATTCCCGCTAATAATCCCAATTGTTCAGGAGTTCCCCAAGTTTGAGATACCCGGACTAATTCTAAATATAAAGGTTGTTGAGATTGAGGATATTCTTGAATAATAGAAGCCGAAGGATTAGCCGTGGCACAGGAAATAAAAACCCATTGATCAGGATAAACTAAAAAGGGTGCAACTTGATCTAATCCGGCATAAGGAGTTAAGGTACAAGCGCCAACCTTTAAATCTTCAAAGACAAAACGAGCAAAAACGGTACTAGAATTCAAATCGCTATGTTTGGCATCTAAAATAATCGGAATATTAGGCGGAATTAATTTTATGGTTTTTTCCAATAGTTTTAAACCAGGTATCCCCAAACCCAAATAAAACCCGAAAGAGAGTTTATAGGCACAGACAAATTCCGAAGTTTCTCGAATAATAAAACCTAGCCATTCCTGCCATTGTTCAATAATATCAGAGCGATCGCCATCAATTCCCCCACAATTTCCAATTTCAAAAATATGGCTATCGGGATCAGGTTCTAGGGCAATATAAAGTAAACTATTTTGCCGTTCAATTGCTGCCAATAATTGGTTAAAAAAGTTCATTTTTAAGGTTAAATATTAACGGTTTACATGGATTACAGATGTTGATTCCAATTATAACCTCTGGCAAGACCAGATCAAAAAATTAATATTTGTTGATCTGGTCTTGTCGTGCCAACAGGTTCTATGATAAATTCTACCGCTAATAACTGATTACTGATTACTGGTACTGGCGGGTTATTTTAGATCTTTGTTAATTACCTAAATCGCCGATGAACCCGCCCCCTACAACTGATAACTGATTACTGATAACTGATTACTGAAATGTTGAATACAAAAACTATACTCTCCGCCCTGTTAATTTTTGTGCCGATTTCGATTGCGGGTCACTTTTTGGAGTGGGGATCAACTATTGTATTTGTCACCTCAGCCTTAGCGATTATCCCCTTAGCGGGTTGGATGGGAACTGCAACCGAAGAAATAGCCGTCGTCCTGGGCCCGAATTTAGGCGGGTTGTTAAATGCCACCTTTGGGAATGCAACGGAATTAATTATTGGAGTTGTCGCCCTGAATGCTGGATTAATTGATGTGGTCAAATCCAGTTTAGTCGGCTCAATTATAGGAAACCTACTATTAGTTATGGGTTTATCCATGTTCTTAGGAGGTTTACGCTTCAAAGAGCAAAAATTCCAGCCCGTGATTGCCCGTTTGAATGCCTCGGCCATGAATTTAGCGATAATTGCTATTTTAGTACCAACGGCAGTAGATGTTACCTCCATTGGCATTGAGGAATCCACCATGCAAACCCTCTCGGCGGCGGTGGCGGTGGTTTTAATTACGGTTTATGTTCTTACCCTGCTGTTTTCGATGAAAACCCACTCCTATTTATATGATGTGGGAGTGGCCGAAAACGATGAAGATGGCGAAATCACCCCAGAAGAAGCCGGACATGAGGCAGAAAATGTGAATTTAAAGCTGTGGATTGGGGTTTTGTTATTGGCTACCCTAACTGTAGCCTTCGAGTCGGAATTATTGGTGGGGACTTTAGAGGAAGCTACCTCTAGTTTGGGACTAACAGCATTATTTACCGGGGTAATTTTAGTTCCCATTATTGGTAACGCGGCTGAACACGCCACCGCCGTTACCGTGGCTATGAAAAATAAAATGGATTTATCCGTATCCGTGGCCTTGGGTTCGAGTTTACAAATTGCCTTATTTGTGGCCCCTGTGTTAGTTTTAGCCGGATGGATATTAGGCCAACCGATGGATTTGAATTTTAACCCCTTTGAATTAATCGCCGTTGCCGTGTCTGTGTTAATTGCTAATTCCGTCAGTTCCGATGGCCGTTCCGATTGGTTGGAGGGGGTTTTACTCTTGGCTGCTTATACCGTTTTGGGTATTGCGTTTTACTTCCATCCGATTATTGAGGGGATTGGTTGATTATCACTGATCCGGTATTCTATCCCACGAAGTGAACTATGATCCTGAAAACCGATGGCTAGAAATTTTGGGTTGAAGTTCTCAGCCGTGATGACTAGACGCACAACCCAAAACATAATACAATCTACATCGGTTAGTCGCCCTTACGGACACTCCGAAAGGATTGCTGTTAATTTTTTATAGGGAAAGAATAGTGGGTCTTTTTAGTCGTTTTTCGCAGGACATGGGCATTGACCTAGGGACTGCTAACACATTGATTTATGTATCGGGTAAGGGCATTGTACTACAAGAACCCTCGGTTGTCGCTATTGACAGACTAGAAAAAGTCCCGTTGGCGGTAGGAGAGGAAGCCAAAAAAATGTTAGGCCGCACTCCCGAAAATGTAGTTGTGCTACGACCCCTGCGGGATGGGGTGATTGCGGACTTTGATGCAGCCGAACAAATGCTCAAACATTTTATTCGGCGGGTGAATCAGGGAAAAACCCTGATTGCTCCTCGAATTGTGATTGGAATTCCCAGTGGAGTCACTGGAGTAGAACGCCGGGCGGTGATTGAAGCGGCTTCTCAAGCCGGGGCGCGGGACGTGCGACTAATTGATGAACCTGTGGCCGCGGCGATTGGTGCAGGTTTACCCGTTTCGGAAGCGACGGGAAATATGATTGTGGATATTGGGGGCGGTACTACAGAAGTCGCGGTGCTGAGTTTACAGGGAACGGTATTGAGCGAGTCCGTGCGGGTGGCTGGAGATGAACTCAACGATGCGATCATTTTGTATATGAAAAAAGTTCATAACTTAGTGATTGGAGAACAAACGGCTGAGGATATCAAAATTAAGATGGGTTCAGCTTACCCGAATCCGGCCGCCGATGAAGAAATGATTATGGAAGTACGGGGGATTCATTTATTATCTGGTTTACCTCGCACCGTTACCATTAAATCCACGGAGGTGCGCGAAAGTATGGTTGAACCTTTATCGGTTATTATTGATTCGGTCAAACGCACTTTAGAACGCACTCCTCCAGAACTGGCTGCGGATATCATTGACCGGGGAATTATGTTGGCGGGTGGAGGAGCCTTACTCAAGGGTATCGACGCCTTGATTAGCCACGAAACCGGAATTATTACCCATATTGCGGCTGACCCTCTGTGTTGTGTGGTATTGGGCACAGGTCGGGTATTAGAAAATTTCAAACAGTTAGAACGGGTTTTTACTGGGGGTTCCCGAAATCTGTAACAATTGATAATTGGTAATTGACCCTGAAAAAAACAATTATCAATTATTAATTATTTTCACAGTTAATTTTAATCGGTATGCAAACACGCAGTTGGTGGAGTCGCAGTCGGAATCAATTTTTTTTACTGGGTTTGGCAATTTTAGCCGCTTGGTTAGTGCGACAAACTCAAGGGGCTGCTTTATATGAAATGTATTATTGGGTAACTCGTCCGTTTCATTTATCGACATCAACAGTAATGGAACAGGAAAAAATTGTTCGACAAATTGATCCTCGAATTAATCAGTTAGAAGCTCAAATTCAAGAACTGAAAAACCAAAATCAAAAGTTTCAGGATATTTTAAATTATGTCGCTTCTAAAAAACAGGGTAAGGGAATTGTGGCTCCTGTGATTGGTCGCAGTGCTGATTCTTGGTGGAAACAAATTATTATTGGTCGTGGGAGTCAGCAGGGGGTTCGGAATCAGGATTTAGTGGTGGCTCCTGGGGGATTAATTGGACGGGTGATGAGCGTGACACCTAGTACCAGTAAGGTGATGCTTTTGAGTGATCCGATGAGTCGGATTGGGGTGACAATTAGTCGCAGTCGCAATATGGGATTTCTCAAGGGAAATTCGACCGAACAAGGAATCATGGAATTTTTTGAAAGTGATCCTAAAGTCAAGGTGGGAGATGTGGTTGTTACTTCTAGTTATAGCCAGCTTGTCCCTGAAGGTTTGCCCATTGGTAAAGTCCTTTCTGTAGATATGAATAAAGCCCCATCCCCCGAAGCAATTGTTGAGTTTTTTGCTTCTGTTTCTTCTGTGGAATGGGTGATTATTTATCCGAATCAAAAACCAGTCAACAGTAGTCAGTAATCAGTGATCAGTAATCCGTACAATAAATATGTTTTTTCAGCTTTATCAAGTTTTAAATTTGATGATTACCATTATTTCTTTAATGGTTTGTATTTGGTTATCCTTGGTTCGGATTCCTGGGTTAGAACTCTTTGGAATTACCCCGAATTGGGTGTTAATTTGGCTGGTGACTTGGAGTATTAAACGATCTTTTTTACAGGCTATGGTCGGGGGTTTATGCTGTGGGTTGATTTTAGATGGATTAACAGTTTCTTCTCCTTCCCATATTATTTCCTTGGTGATTGTTAGTCTTTTAACTGTAGTGATGTATAAACGAATTATTAAAAAAATTCAAGAGGATTTTATTTCCGTCGCTGTGATTGTTTTTGGAATGGCGATTTTGGTAGAAGCTATCCGAGGTTTTCAATTGAACAGTTTTGGATATTCGGCTTTAGATGAATTATTCCGACATCAACAACGGGTAGCACTGTCCACAGCAATTTTGAGTAGTTTGTGGGCTCCTGTCATCTATCTGCCGCTTAATCGCTGGTGGGCATTTCTGGAAACCTCAAATCAACTAAAATCTTAGGGGCGGGTTTGCTTGAGAGTTGGGTTAATTCACAAAGATCTCAGGGAACTCGCTTCTACACGCTCTCACCGAAACTTATATGCTTAAACATAGCGATTTTGACCAAGCAGATACAGCAGTTCGTGCTAAAATTCTCAGTGAAGCTCTCCCCTATATTCAAAAGTTTTCTAATCGCACGATTGTGGTGAAATATGGGGGGGCTGCGATGAAAGATAGTAGCCTCAAAGATAAGGTGATGCAGGATATTGTGTTACTATCTTTTGTCGGAATTCGGGTGGTGGTGGTTCATGGCGGTGGCCCAGAAATTAATAGTTGGTTGATTAAATTGGGAATTGAGCCTCAATTTAAAAATGGGTTGCGAGTCACCGATGCTGCAACGATGGATGTAGTGGAAATGGTGTTAGTGGGTCGGGTGAATAAGGAAATTGTTTCTCTGATTAACCAGGCGGGAGGGGAAGCTGTTGGCTTATGTGGCAAGGATGCTAACTTAATTAAAGCTCGTCCCGAAGGTCAAGCCGATATTGGTTTTGTGGGAGAAGTCAGTAGTGTCAATACTAAACTTTTAGAGTCTTTGGTAAGTAGTGGTTATATTCCCGTAGTTTCTAGTGTGGCAACGGATGAAGATGGACAGGCTTATAATATGAATGCCGATACGGTCGCAGGGGAAATTGCGGCCGCCTTGGGTGCTGAAAAGTTAATTCTGTTAACAGATACAGCCGGAATTTTGGAGGATTATCATAATCCTGATACCTTAATTGCACAAGTTAATATTCAGGAAGCCCGACAATTAATTGATCAAGGAATTGTTTCCGGGGGTATGATTCCTAAAGTTAATTGTTGTGTCAGAAGTTTAGCCCAAGGTGTGCGGGCTGCTCATATTTTAGATGGTCGTGTTCCCCATGCTTTATTACAAGAAGTCTTCACTGATTCAGGTATAGGCACTATGATTGTCGCTTCTGAATTTATGCGGTAAAGATTCACCGATAGTTTTCACCCGATAAGCTGTTGAGTCTCTATGTTACGTGATCCGGCTCAACGCTGTCGCATGGCTCAAGCGATCGCCCAAGGGATTCTGCTATACATGATAGAGAGTAACTGAAATATCGAGCGATCGCCGGATCTGATTTGACAACGATGGTGATCGGTTATATTTGTTATAATATCATCTAAACATCAAATCATTGTATTTTCCCGAAAATTAATATGACTCTCTTTTCTTCTGAACAACTACTGATAGATATTCAAGAACTACCAGAAGAAGCTCAAGAAATTATTGCTGATCTGGTAGCTGTTTTAAAAAGACGGTATGAAATAGAAAAAAAGCCACCGATTAATTCTCTGCAATTAGAAGATCAACCTTTTATTGGAATGTGGAGCGATCGCCCAGAGACTCAAAATAGTACCCAATGGGTGAGAAATATCCGACAACAACATTGGCATCAGTAACATGGAATCTATTCTAATTGATACAGATATTTTAATTGATTTCGCAAATAACGACATAATTGCTCAAGAACTTCTTGTGCAAGAATCGCAAAAATCATTGCTAACAATTAGTATAATTACTAAATTAGAATTAATGGTTGGATGTCGTAATAAAAGAGAATTAGAATCTTTAGAAAAATTCCTTAAACAGTTTATTATCCTCCAACTAAACCAACAGATATCTGTTAGAGCAGAACAACTGATTAATTATTACTATCTTAGTCATGGACTCTTAATACCAGACGCTCTAATTTCTGCCACAGCTATTGAGTACAAAATTCCCCTACTGAGTAAAAACCAACGAGATTATCGGTTTATATCAGAACTCAATTTATGGAAATATCCGTGAGATACCCATCAACCACTAAATTATTTAAAACTAATTTGTACTCGTTATATATTGCTTAATTAAAGGTAAAACAGTATAAAAATTGCCTTGTTGTTCAATTAAACAACGTTTTAATAAAGACTGGAGGACATTAATTAAATCCGATGAATTAATTTTACTATTTTCTAACAATTTAACTAAATTAACCGGATGGTTTTCCTTTGCCAATGAAGAAAGCACTTGTTTTTCTATTTCCGATAAGCGATCGCACTGTTGCTGTAAACTATCTTTAATATCTTCAGGTAACAATAGAGTATTATTAATTAATACCTCAATTTCACATTCTCCCAAATCCTGCATCAAATTTGCTATACTCTTTAACCAGAATGGATTACCTTGATAGCGTTGAATAATTGTATCCCAGTGTTCAATTTCCGTTAACCCATTATCTCTGAATATTTCCCGCGCAGCTACAATATCCAAACCCGTCAGTCGTAAAGTCCGAATTAGAGAATTTTCGCTTTTAACCTCAGTTATAATTCTAGGTTGTTCCCAACCAATTAACACAACACAACTTTGATGAGATAATTCTTTGATTTGTTTAAATAAAGTTCGATATTCTTCATATCCAGATTTATACTTTCCGACCAATTCCCCACTAATAAAAAGGTTTTGAATATTATCTAAAATAACTAAACAGCGATACTTTTGCAAATATTTAATTAGAGGTAAAGATTTCTGATTATTTGCAGATAAATCTAACTGTTCAGACTGAGAAATTATCCGAATCAAATTACTTTGAAATTCCGCTAAAGTCGGCAATGAGTCAAAATCACACCAAATTACATACTCAAATTCATCCTTAATTTGTTGAACCAATTGCACCGTTAACGCCGTTTTCCCAATACCACTAATACCCGCAATAGCAATTAGGCGACATTGTTCTTGTAAAATCCAGGTAGTCAGGGTTTCTAGTTCAGGAGTGCGATTATAAAAAGCACCCAAATCAGGCATTTCACTTAAATCATTATGCAGAGTTTCAGTTGATTCTGACTGAGAAATATCCTCATTTTGCTGATGTGGGTTTGGTATATCTGGCGGATGTCTACTTTCTCCACAAATATTAAAACTATGATTAACAGTTTGTCCAAAGTTGAAAATATTAGCGTTTTGTAACCTCTCCATTGCAGATTTAAAATTAGATTTATTAACATCTTCCCCTAACTCTTTTGCAAGAATTTTCCATAATTTTGATCCCGCATTCCTAACGTTACTTCCAGAACAATCAAAATCCTTAGCAATTTGTTTGTATGTCTCATGTTGTAGAGTTCCCCGCAATACCGCTTCCTCTAAATCATCAAGATGCCTACCAGTTTTAGCAAACACTATATCATCAGCCACTTTTAACATTTCTTTAAGGTTCATTACGGCTAGGAGATAGGAGAGTTTTGTGTATTATAGCGCACATTAGCGGACTTTTTTAGACAATTTTGTATATTTTTGTATAAAACTAGATTTCAAGAAGACAAAGGTTGGTAAAAATTGTTGACAAAATAGGATATTTTTGAGCTAGACAAAACTTCGATTTTTAAGAAATAATAAAGACAGTATTCAAATATCAAACTAGGAATTACAAATATGAGTTTTGAAGATATCGCCCGTCAAGCTGTTGAAAAAACTTTTGAACAGGGTACGGAGACTGTTGTAGAAAAAACTACGGGTATTGATGGAAATACAGTCAAAACAGTCAAAGCAGTTGCAGAAACTGGTGCTGCGGTAGGTGCGGCTGCCAGTGCAGCTACGGGGTTGACTGTTGCAGCAACTTCAGGAGCAGGAATTACTTCGGGTTTAGCCGCCGCAGGTGGTGTGGTTGGTGGTGGGATGGCTGTTGGGCCTGCGGTATTAGCAGCAGGCCCAGCTTATCTGGGGGCAAAAATAATGAATGAAACTTTGTTCAAAGACCAACCTGACTTGTCTGAGGAGGAGAATGATGCTCGTGCAAAGGCAAGAACAGCTACAAATATTGGGGCTGCTGCTGGTATAGCTGGTGCTGGTATAGCAACGGTAGCTGGCGGTGCTTCTGGTGCTGCAATTATGGGTACCCTTGCAGGGATCGGTGGTGTTGTTGGGGGAGGTGCAATTGCTGGTACTGCCATCGTTGCGGCTGCACCTGTTGCGGCTGCTGCGGCTATTGGATACGGAGTATATAAACTTTTTGGAGGTAAAAAGTAGCTCAATTTCTACCTGTCCATTTAAGCCACTGCCATGATATCAATCTGATAATGATATAGAGAGCGATCGCAGTCTTAAAAAAAGAGCGATCGCACTTTCTTGTAATAATTGTAGGGAGAGCGATCGCAGTCTGACAATAAAGATTGATGAGATTGCCCTTGCTTGTCATTGGGATTGTTAGTCATTTTTGGGAGCTTTATCATTATAATTAATAGTTAAATTAATCAGTAGAGTTGACGATGCGAACTATTGGATTAAAGGTAACGATAACAAGCAATGGCAAGTTGTTAGTCGATTCTCCTGTAGATATACCAGTGGGTCAGTATAATGCCGTTCTCGTTATAGAAGATCAACCCATTTCGGATCAGGATCAAACTTCCGTCCAAAAGGCTCAAGCTCTTTTCCGGCAATATATTCCTGCTAGTAGAAAACTCTCGGAGGAGTTGATTCAGGAGCGGAAATTGGAGGCGACAGGTGAGTGAAGTTGTTTTAGATGCCTCTGCTGTCTTAGCTTTACTGAATCAAGAAACGGGTAGCGAAGAAATTTCGCGGTTTATTGGAAATGCTGCCATTAGTACCGTTAACTTGTCTGAAGTGATAGCAAAGTTAGCGGAAGCAGGAATAAATGAAAACGTCATTCAGCAGATTCTATCTAATCTAAATCTTGAGGTTGTAGCTTTTGATCAAGAACAAGCATTAAAGTCGGGAATGCTGCGACCAAAAACTAAATCAATTGGGCTTTCATTTGGTGATCGCGCTTGTCTAGCGTTAGGGATTTCTCTTAATCAACCTGTTCTGACAACTGATAGATTGTGGAGCAATCTTAGCCTTGCAGTTGAAGTCCGAGTGGTGCGTTAGATTGAAGCTAATTAATTAGAATATTCGCCTAATCGGTGTAGTTTTAATTGTAGGTAGGGAAAGCGATCGCATTCTTAAAAAAGGAGCGATCGCACTTTATTGTAATAATTGTAGGGAAAGCGATCGCACTCTTACAAAAAGAGCAGTTATCTAACATTAATTAGCAGCCCAAAGAACAGAAATATCGCTGTATTGCTTGAATATTGAATCAGCACTCACCAGCGTCATATTCTCAATTTGAGCCTGAGCAATCAACATACGATCAAAGGGATCTCGATGATGTAATGGCAATGCAGATGATCGCAGTGCATGAGGTGCTTTGATTTCTAAATATCGCATATCTAACTGCACCATACGACTAGAAATGTAGGTATCTATTGGCTCTGGCAATGGTAATTTTCTGATCGCAACTTTGATCCCAATTTCCCAAACACTAGCAACAGAAAACCATAATTCATTACTTTCATCGGCAATCTGTGCGATCACTTCTTGATTTAATCGCTCAGGTTGGGCAAACCACCACAACCAGCATTGGGTATCCAACAATAATTTCACTGTTCATTTCCTTCATTCAAATGCTGCCAAAATTTCTTGGGGTAACGGTTCATTAAAGTCGTCTGGTATGATAAATTTACCTTGATCTTGCCCTAAACTCGCCCGTCGATTGGATGAAGGACGAAACGGAATTAACTTCGCGATCGCCACCCCTTGATTGGAAATAATAATTTCTTCTCCAAGTTCTACACGAGACAATAACTCAGAGAGATTTTTTTTGAAGTCGTTGGGTAAGTTTTCAATCTGAAGTTTAGCCATGACGATCCCAGAATTACTTAATTTATTATATCACCAGTTTCCATCATATCAATGTGATCATTGTAGGGAGAGCGATCGCCTTCTTAAAATAAAGAGCGATCGCACTTTCTTGTAATAATTGTAGGGAGAGCGATTGCTTAAGATATAATCAAAACAACCCATCTAAGAAAATAGCTCAATCATGAAAACACAACTTAATCAAGAGGGACAGATTACTATACCTCCTGAAATTCGTGAGCGTTTAGAACTGAAACAGGGAGATGAATTCCTATTAATTGTTACCGGAAATGAAATTAAGTTACAACCGATTCAAAGAAAATGCCTGAGTGAATTTCGAGGAGTTTTACCAGCTACTCAACCTTATTCGGGTAAAACAACTATACGCCAAGCTGTAGCTCAATCTTTAGCTCAGAAATCTAATCAGTCATAATCATGAGTAATTATTGGGTAGATGCCAATATTTTATTAAGGTTCATTACCAATGATCCCCTCAATCTCGCTGAACGATCTGCTAGATTTTTACAGAAAGCTGAACAAGGGGAAATTACACTCAAGGTATCTTCAATTGTTGTGGCTGAAGTGGTTTGGGTATTAATTTCTTTTTATGGTTATTCTCGACAACAAGTTGCAGATGTTTTGATAGGTTTGTTAACATCAGAGGGTATTATTCTTGAATCTAGTGAGCAAGTAATAGCAGCCCTTGATAGTATGGCGACAGCAAATGTTGATTTTGTTGATGCTTATCTTGCAGAAGTGGCTCGTAAAGAAAATGAGTCTGTTGCTTCTTTTGATCGAGATTTCAAACGTTTAGATATACGTTATATAGAGCCAGATTAATTAATTTTTGATTGGATTCATGGGAATGAGTTAGTCTATTATACCACCAATTTCTATCATGACAACGTGATCATCACAAGAAAGTGCGATCGCATTCTTGAAAAAGGAGCGATCGCACTTTCTTGTAATAATTGTAGGGAAAGCGATCGCATTTCATCATATCAATGTGATCATTTTAGAGAAAAAGTTGTAAAAAGTCTCACATCAAACCTGCTACCTGTCAAAGAATTTACTAACCGTTCATCCAGAGTTAGCAACGGTGCTTTAACTTGTTCTGAAAGTGCTACATAACAGCCATCATAAGTAAGCTGTAATTCCATAGTCCAAACCAATTTGAACAGCATTACTGATTAGATATTTTGTTGAAATGACTTGAAATCGTAGTGCTTTTAAGTCACTTAAATCGGCTTTAACCTGTTCAGCCGTGTAGAGGTTAGCGCGTACATACTTCCAGAGAACATTAGCACATTCAATATAAAAAAGATCAGGTACAAAAAACTCAACAGAAGGATCATCAAGATGAGTAAATAGTTGATTAACTTTAGAGGTCAATAGATCAGCAACAAATAACTTAATACAAATATTTGTATCAATTATGCAGCGTAAACTAACGGTCATCTATTGCGATCCTCTTGAATTAAAATAGTGCTATCTGTTAATCCAAAATCCCTGGGGTTAACTCTCGGACGATTACGAATTATTTGTAGAATTGCTGACATGGGTTGGTTCTCTTGCGTCCGATTTATCATTACTTTGTCAGGATCAAATGATAAGGATTGCGTCAACAGATGAATAACTGCTTCATTAAGAGTAAAATTTTTCTCTGAGGCAAGAAACTCAATCTGACTATATAGTTCATCAGGCAAGTTTTCAATCTGAAGTTTAGCCATGGCGATTCCAGAATTACTTAATTTATTATATCACCAGTTTCCATTATATCAATGTGATCATTGTAGGGAGAGCGATCGCAGTCTTAAAAAAAGCGATCGCCTACATGAATATAGAATATTGCTTAAATTACTAATGGTTGCCCTTCATGGATAACAGTTAGAGGGGTTTTGGTACGTTCAACCTCTATCAATAGAGTTTGCAAGGTTTGGGGTAATTCATTTGTAGTAATTTGTGTCATTTTCTGTTACTTATTCAGCAAGCCCTACTTATAATTTTGTTCTTAAAAATCGAGATTTTAAGCCGTTTCTAACCAGTCAAAAATTCTATCTAACTGCTCTAAGGTAACTAAACCGTATTGCAACAGAGTCATAGATACGGGACTGGGATCTTGATATTTATGTTGAGAGTTCGTGGGATGATTGGCTCTTTCTGCCATGGCAATTGAATCAGCAGATAGGGATAATTCTTCCTGCAAAAAGTGAATAAACCGAGAGTATTTACTGGGTGTCATTCTAACACTCACCTCCTAATTTAATATTGATCTAAGGGTTAACAAAAAATTTTTCTGATAAAATTGGCTAATTGCCTTTTTTTATAGATTGATATACTGATCAAGTCTGAGGTTTGAAACTTCAGAACATTGATCTGTAGTTATTGATTAGGCCAGAGAAAAACTTAAGTATTACTAAACTGTTTACCTAGTTTTCTTCTCACGCATCTACATTAGCTGCGATTGAAATTCCGCACAATGGAGTAGTAACCACACAATTTTCTGTCACAGGCCCACTTTCTGAAAGAACGAGTAACCCTTAACAGATGAAGCTATCAAAATTAATCCGTCGCTAGACAGAACAGTTTCCTTGTCAAAACAGAGAAGTAGCGGAACTCTAAAATTTAGAGTCACAGTTTCACGGTTATTTAACCCTAGCTTGTTCAATACGCGCGAACTTGACTCAAAATTAGCCCTGACAACCAATGATCGTCGTGGATCAATTTTCTTTGCCCGCTTGCTTCTCCTCACACCTAAGAAGAATAAATCAACTGTATAGGGTTAACTTCCTTTACGCTGAACAATGCTCGAATAAACAGATTAACAAATTTATTTGCTATGGTGTAGACCTTAACATTAAAGTTTTAACAAATTACATGAATTTTTGTAAAGTTATTTCAACTTAAAGCTGATGGCTGAGAATTCAGAAAGCTGATCGGTATGCGATCGCCCACTTTTACACCCAATTCCTGAGATCGTCCGCCCCGTAATTCAATCACCTGATTCACCGGAACATCAGGGCCATAGGTAGGACAAGGTTCCTGTTCACAAGGGAGAGCATTAACCTGAATGGCTTTCACCACGTCATCGCGCAGAAAAATCATATCCAGGGGGATTTTACAGTTTTTCATCCAAAACCCCACAACCCGAGGTTGAGCAAAGGGAAATAACATTCCCCGATCATCGGCTACATTGGTTCTATACATTAAACCTAATGCTTGTTGCTGAGGGGTTCGAGCCACTTCAAGCTGAATAACCTGGCTGCCAATTTTAGCCTTCGCCGTAATCGGTAACATTTGACCCCGATTCTCTTGGGTGATTATAGGAGATTGAGAAACCGAAGTTCCTAAACCTACAGATTGTGCTATTGAAACCGATGATAACAAAGGTGAACAGCTAACTAATAATATACCGAGCGCCCCAAAACCCATGGAAACTAAGGCTTTGGGTATAGAAGCCAAGATCAAACCAGTCCTAAATCCGACTAACAGTTCAAGGTTCAAGGTTGTCAAAAAATTTGTATCCCCAGTGACAAAAGATTGTACAGCATCTTAGACAATTTTGATCACTGATTTAACAGGATTACGCAGATTACCCAAAACCCAAAACCCATTACCTATTACCCATTACCTATTCCCATTGCTGACCTTTAGGATTGCTATATTACCTATTACCTATTACCCATTACCCATCTCTGAGAACATACCCCACCCCTCTAACCGTTTGAATTAGGCGTTTTTCGCCTTCGTCTTCAATTTTGAGTCGCAAATAACGAATGTAAACTTCTATAACGTTAGACTCTCCCAGAAAGTCATAACCCCAGACATTCTCTAAAATTTGTTCCCGGGTTAAGACTTCTCGCGGATGTTCCATCAAATATTTGAGTAACTCATACTCTTTCATTGTTAGATCAATTGTTCTACTATTGCGGAGTGCCCTTCTGGTGGCCAAATCCAAGACTAACTCCCCAAAGCGTAACTGTTCGTTAGTATTAGTTCCTGGTTGCAAATATAGATTGACCCGTTCCAAAAAACTTTCCGTCCGATAGGGTTTTAAACAATAGTCATCTGCCCCCGACTCTAAACAAGCAATGCGGTCTTCGATCGCATCTTTTGCCATTAAAATTAACACAGGTATCCGGCTACCTAAATCACGTAAATGACTACAAACCGATAGTCCTGACTCTCCTCCCAATAATCGATCAATGACTATTAATGCGGGTTGTAATTCCGTTGCTTGATTTAATCCTGCTGCTCCGTTACTGACTACAATCGGATAATAACCCGCTTCTTCTAAATCTAGGCTAATCTGTTGAGCTAACAGTTCATCTGGCTCAATAACTAAGATCGAAGGATGCTGCTCTAACCCCAACTTATTCATCTATTTATTTTGTTTTGATCAAAAAAATTAAAACTATTTTAACACTTTCCGTTAACTATTAAGGTGTTAGTGCGTGCTAACACACTTCCGCCCTGCCTCCTCTGTCTCCCCCGTCTACGGCAATTCAACAGAAGTCGGCTTGGCAATATGAGGCAGTCCCCAGCCTAATTTTTCTCGGAGAACTTGAAAAAATTCGGGGGGTTGAAGCCGAATAAATTTGGCACGATAGGGCGATCGCTTAACTTTCACCTGATATTCTGGAAGGACATAACAGCCTCCATTTCCATCCACTACCATCACCAACTGATTCGGACTAGCCGGATAAATGATTACAGGTTCAGTTTCCCCATAAATCAGAGCCCGAGAAGCCAAAGAATGGGGACAGATGGGAAGTAACTGTAACACTTCCACCCCGGGTGTTACCACGGCTCCTCCAGCCGATAAACAATAGGCCGTTGAACCCGTAGGAGTGGAAATAATCACCCCATCGGCGGCAATATCCACCGGAGCATGACGACCGATTTTAATTTCAAAATGACACATACAGGTCATGGGTTCCCGGTGTAACACCATTTCATTCAAACACAAAGCTTCCCACAGCACTTGTTCTGACTGACATACCTCCACCGCAATCATAGTCCGGTTTTCAACAATATAGTTTCCGTCGATCACTTGTTCCAAGACCGAAGGCAATTGATTCAGGTAGGTTTCGGTTAAAAATCCCATGTGACCCGTATTCACCGCCAATAGAGGAATACCGTGAGGTGCCAGTTGACGAGAGGCGGAGAGAACCGTACCATCCCCACCTAGAACAATGGCAAACATCATCTCCTGATCAAAATCAGGCGGGGCCAGCTTATCCATAGGAATGCGGTGTAAAGGATTTGGCCCAGTAGCATAGCCCAAGATGCCCCCGGTTCCGGGTGCAGTGCAAACCTTCAATCCCCGCCCTATCAGCTTATCTTTGATCTCGGTCGCAGCACGACAAGCGGTGGGTTTGGAGTCATTATAAATAATTCCTACTTTTGGCACGAGAAGTCTTGTTAAAATTGGGTTTAAATAGCCTAACAGCAACTAATTCGTCTATCTCAGAACTGGGATTGCCACCCCAATTCTGATCAGACATACAATTGAGCGATGGTTAAAGCATACTCTGTCTTTGGGCGATTGTGTCCAGTTAGAGGGGCTTGAAGGGATTGCTTCTCTGTTTACGTTTTTTCAGCTTTTCCTGTTCATATTCTAATTCTTTAAGTTTCTTCATAATCCGACTAAAGTATTCCTGCATATAAGTCTCTAAGCTGCTGATTTCCTTGGGGTCGATGCCAAAAACTTGATAGGTTTCATCCATCGACGCTTGCAAGGGTTGACCATTGGCTAAAACCTCAGCAAAGGCTAGACGGTCAGAGACATTCCAACTCCACTGAAACCAACGGGTTACTTGCCGGAATAGACGCAGGACTTGTGTAGGGGTGCGAGTAATTTTAGCTTCTTTACCCGAAAGCCTTTCACATAAACGAATAATCTCCTCGGCTGTCCAGGCTTTAGAGCCGACGATGGGAAAACTTCTATTCTCAGTTTCAGCAACGGATAGGGCTTTAACCGCAAATTTAGCGATATCGATGGTGTCCATATAGGCAACGGGTGAACTTAACCCAGGTACCAAAACCGCTTGTTTATCTAAAATTGGAATCGCATATTGACCAATTAACCCTTGAAAAAATCCACAGGGCTTTAAAATTGTGTAATTTAAACCGGACTCGGCTAAAAATAGTTCGGTACAGCGCTTGATTTCTAATAGGGGCACTTGGGGATATTTCTCGGCATCCAAAAAGGAAAAGAAGATAAATTTTTCCACTCCTGCTTCCTTGGCCGCTTGAATCAGAGAGACTTTCCCTTTCCAGTCTATTTGTTTAATTCCTAATGAATCCGTAGGACGCGCTGTTGCTGCGTCAATCACGGCCGTTACTCCTTCTAGGGCAGATTTTAAGGTTTCTGGTTCACACAAGTCCCCAGGAACCAATTCCGCCCCCCATTCTTTTAAAAACGCTGCCCTGCGGTAACTGCGTGCTAAACAACGTACGGTATAACCCTCGTCAATAGCGCGTCGCACCACCTGTCTTCCCAATGTGCCAGTCCCACCAACAATTAATAAGGTCATGAATATGAGTCTGAAGATTAAAGTTTGTTAAGTATGCTATCAAATATTCTCTCATTTTTTTACAAAACTTAACAAAAATCCGAGGGCCTACCCTGTAGATCCCAGATATCACCCCAGACTCTGAAAACAATAAAAACTTTTTCTGATTGCGGCGTTGCGACGAAATCGTTCCAACCCAAAACAACAGCACCCAAAGCTCATTTCCTTAGTGATTTCCCCTCTTATGTTGGATGATGTGGAGTTGCTACTAAGGTCGAAGCCTAGTTGCATTGCTCCCTTTACCATGATTAGGGGAAGTATAAGGATATAATGATAGGTACTGTTGTTCGTATTCTACAAGACAGATTGTATTGATCTTTAGCAGAGTAACTAACCTCCTAGTTAAGCTAAGGAATTTCCTCGTTTATAATCCGTAAGTTTGGAGTTGTATACTTTTTAAAAACCAAGCTACATTGCTCCCATTTGGTTCACTAGAGGAAATATCAGCAACTAAAGAAAGAGTTACTGCGGAAGACGACAGACGTTAGATGAAACAGTTTAGTTAACCTCCTAATTTCACTTAACTCGGACGCTCAAGAAAACGTGTTTCGGGCCTCCTATAATAGAGATTTTACCGTTTGAACATCGTTTACTGATCTGTCAGAGAAGCTCTTTTTGGCTCCTGTATATAGAATAAACATTCCCCCTATAAATTGCAAGTGAAATCCATTAAAGTTAATCATTTGATCAATCAACACTCTCGCAATTGTAAACTTAGGTAACAGAGACTTTTCGATTAAATCAGCATCTAATCTTGATATGTAGGGGATGACACTTGTTCAGACTGTTAGCACATCTAGCCCAATTTTATTCTTTGTTGAAATAGATGGAATCCCCGCCCGTTTTACCGCGGGGTGGATGTCAACGCACCTGCATATAGACTGCATCGGAAATCGTGGGAATTTCTGCATATTTTCCCGACAAAGATTGAATTACAGAATAGAAAAATACCGCCAACAGTCCCAAGAATATCATGTTGTAGAGGGTTTCACCGACAAATCCTTGTAAAAGAACACTGCCAAATACCTGGAATAGTAACGTGCATAAAATTAGAACAATGTCAATCAAAATGGCTTGCATGGTATTAAATCGAATGAAATGGGGAATATTTTCATTACGAACCACTAACATATATAAACCGATAAACACAATAAATCCAGCAAAAGGAATGTATTGATAAAGGAACATTAAAGGAATAACAGGCAATGTAATAATTTGTAAAACTGGAAACTGTTGGAATAAAAAGCGTCCAAAGGGCAACCCATTCATTAAAGGTAATAGATAGGGTAATGCGGCAAAAATGCGATCGCGTACTGTCGTGGTTCCGCGCCAAGTCATAACCAATTCTCCTGAGTATCTCTTAAACTCAGGATAGCGCAGTCCTAGAGATTGGGGTTAGATGTTCGCAAGAAAAACCCACAAGGAGTGCAAGTACCCCCTCGCTGATCACCAAGAACCAATATATTATTGGATATTGGCAATACGGAAACCCATCTGACATTCATACTGACTCGGTTGATTGTCAATGCAGGGACGAACCAAATGTCCACAGGACAACTGGCCTCCTCTCCAACGCGGTTGACCGCTTTGATCGGCTAATAAACATCCCTGACAAACTTGTTGAGAAGCAAGTATCTGGTTATCCATCAAAATGACTAGCATAATGATTCCTCCGACAGACGCCCAATTATACTTTTATTGTAATCCCACAGTTATAGGGGATTCGGCTAAATGAGTCACAACTTAATGCAATTTTGGAATCAACCATCAGCACAGTAAAGTTATGATGGAAAATCAGGGATAATCCTAATCCGTTTGAATCGGTAATCAAATTGTGTAATTAAGAGGAATTTTATTGTGAGTCAGACTAACTTAGAAATCTTATCTGAAACTGATCCGGTGATTGCTGATCTGATTCAGCATGAACTCTGTCGTCAACGGGAACACCTAGAATTAATTGCCAGTGAAAATTTTACCTCGGCGGAGGTCATGGCGGCCCAGGGGTCGGTTCTCACCAATAAATACGCCGAAGGACTTCCCAAAAAACGCTATTATGGGGGTTGCGAATTTGTCGATGGCATCGAACAATTAGCCATTGAACGCGCCAAACAACTATTCGGGGCTGCGAGTGCCAATGTTCAGCCCCATTCTGGAGCCCAAGCTAACTTTGCCGTGTTCTTGGCTATGCTCAAACCGGGTGACACGATCATGGGAATGGACTTATCCCATGGGGGACATTTAACTCATGGTTCCCCGGTCAATGTTTCCGGTAAATGGTTTAAGGCTTGCCATTACGGAGTTAGCCCGGAAACCGAACAACTTGACTATGACTTAATTTTAGAACTGGCTAAACAGCATAAACCTCAAATGCTGATTTGCGGTTATTCTGCCTATTCTCGGATTATTGATTTTGAGAAATTCCGCGCCATCGCCGATGAAGTCGGTGCTTACTTAATGGCTGATATTGCCCATATTGCTGGGTTAGTGGCAACGGGTCATCATCCTAACCCTATCCCCTATTGTGATGTTGTCACCACCACTACTCACAAAACCTTGAGAGGGCCAAGGGGGGGATTGATTCTCAGCCGAGATGCCGAACTGGGCAAAAAATTAGATAAGGCTGTTTTCCCAGGGTCTCAAGGTGGCCCCCTAGAGCACGTTATTGCAGGCAAAGCCGTTGCCTTTGGGGAAGCCCTCAAACCCGAGTTTTCGACTTATTCTGGTCAAGTGGTTGCCAATGCTAAAGCCTTAGCGACTCAGTTACAAAACCGATGCTTAAAAATTGTTTCCGGTGGTACGGATAATCATTTGATGTTAGTGGATTTACGTTCTGTCAATATGACGGGTAAACGGGCAGATCAACTGGTTAGTGAAGTGAATATTACAGCCAATAAAAATACGGTTCCCTTTGATCCCGAATCTCCTTTTGTCACCAGTGGTTTACGGTTGGGATCTCCGGCCATGACCACCCGGGGGATGGGAGAAACGGAATTTATCGAAATTGGGAATATTATCGCCGACCGTCTGTTAAACCCCGAAGATGAAGGTATCGGCGAAGCCTGTCGTCAACGGGTGGCGAATTTGTGCGATCGCTTTCCCCTCTATCCCCATCTGAGTTTGAAAGTTCCAGCCTTAGCCTAGTGGGATTTAGATAGATCTATTAATTGATATTCCCCGCTCTAAGGAGACGGGGATTTTTGAAAATCTCATAACTGATTTAATTGGTTATAATATTAACCAAAATCCCTTTAAGATTATGGTTATAGAACTTAAATCGGCAATTTCCACAGAAATTATCTATCCAGAAACTGATGGCAAACCGATGGCAAATAATACCGAACAATTTCGCTGGATTGTCGTCATTGAACAGAATTTAGAAGGGTTATTTGCTGATGATCCTGATGTATTTATTGCCGGGGATTTATTCTGGTATCCGGTACAGGGAAAACCTCATATTGTGAATGCACCGGATGTATTAACGGTATTGGGAAGACCGAAAGGAAAACGGGGTTCCTATAAACAATGGGAAGAAGATAATATTCCTCCCCAAGTCGTCTTTGAAATTCTTTCCCCTGGAAATACTCAGAATGAGATGGATCGAAAATTGGTGTTTTACGATCGCTATGGTGTGGAAGAATATTATATTTATAATCCTGACGGTAATCATTTCAAAGGTTGGCTTAGAAATGATGAGGGATTAGATTTGATAGAAACCCTGGACAATTGGGTGAGTCCCAGTTTAGGAATTCGCTTTGATTTATCCGCAGAAGAACTACAAATCTATCATCCCAATGGTGATAAATTTGTCTCTTATGTTGAAATTATGCAACGGTTAGATGCGGAAAAAAAACGGGCAGAAATAGCTGAAACTGCTTTAGAATCAGAACAACAGCGATCGCAATTATTAGCAGAACGATTAAGAGAAATGGGAATTAATCCCGATGAATTGTAGGATTTAAACCCAATTACCCCCCCAAACCCCCGTACACGGGGGGCTAAGGTCTTAAAAAATTTAACAATTCTCGATTTACAGTTTGGGGAACTTCCTGTTGTATCCAGTGACCACAATCGGAGATTAATTCTAGTTTAAACGGAGCCGCAATTAATCTATCTAAACCTTCCGTTAGATGATAACTTAAAAATGAGTCTTCCTTTCCCCATAAAACTAAAGTAGGAGATAAAACTTTTACCGGGGTTTTTGTCAAATTTAATAACCAAGTCGGCGGCCAAAACAAATGACGATAATAACTCATCGCTGCTCTTAATACCCCGGGTTTTTCTAAAGCTGCTTCATAAATTTGAGTTTCTTCGGTACTAAAAGCACCCTTACGGATAGCGTGTTCTCGCAACGCATTAGTAATAAATTCTTTTAAATTTTGTTGGATTAACCATTCGGGAATCCCCGGAACTTGAAAGGCAAAAATAAACCAACTGCGACGAACTTGATCTAAATTACTAACTAATTCTTGCACAAAACGATAAGGGGGAGGAGCGTTTAGAATCGCCAAACGATTTAGAGATTCAGGAAACTTCTGGGCAAAATGCCAAGCAATTAATCCCCCCCAATCATGCCCAACAATATGAGCTTTAACATAGCCTAATCGTTGAATCAAGCCCTGAATATCAACTACGAGGGTATCCAAATCATAGCCACTATCCGGCTTGTCAGAATCATTATAACCCCGTAAATCAGGTACAACAACTTTAAAATGACGAGCCAAAGCCGGAATTTGATAGCGCCAAGCGTACCAAAATTCAGGAAATCCATGTAGAAGTATGACGAGTTCACCCTCACCTTGGGTAACCGTGTGTAAACGAATGTTATTCGTTTCTACAAACAGATGTTGCCAATCAGATTCCAATGTCACCATAAACTCCAATATAATGCTCACAAGCGCTTAGGCTAACGTCTTAGAGAATTTCCTCAACGGATTGGAGCAATGTTAAACAGTTGCTCGGTGATTCCAGATTACCACCGACGGGGGTTAAATCCATCAACTTCATTAGGTCTGTAAAAAGGCAATTCCGCATCTTCTAAACACGCTGGGCAAGTTTGGGACTGATCAGATGGGGAGAAGGTATTCCTCTGTAAATGACTAAATTAGCCAATTCCTGCAACTGTTGAATTGCTTCGGCACCTTCTAATTTCATGAGTTCCCGGTCATCGCGCATTTCTGTCCAGGTAATTCCATAGTCCGACACCAGGAAACGAATCAGATGACTTTCGCCTAAACTAACCATAAAGGAGGCGCTATTCATCTGACCGCCGCAGGTATAGCAGGAGGCAAGATACCCCTGTCTTTCTAGCACCGTAGCTAGAGCTTGGAGGTTCATCACCAAGTCCTGAACGAATTTGCGGTGTTGTTCTGCAATTCTGAGAAACATAATTCTCCTCCTATCACCACACCTGGGATTATTTACAAAATGTAGCATAATCTTAAAGTTATGGTGCTGAAATATTAATCTTAGTCTGATCAGCCTAAATTGAAAAGATCACCCTATTTACCCACCCCAGTGCCAAAATAGAGACTGTTTTGCAGGTTAACCAAAACCCTCAGTTGAGAAGTTCCAGGTACAGAAACTTTCCCTCAACCTCAATCAATTTGCCACCACCCAAATCCAGGGCCGATAAATCGAATCGTAACCCAAACAAAAACCAGTAAACCAATCCCTAGCCAACTGGCTTTAGTCGTAATTTCTATGAATTTTCGACTTTGGTTTTTAGTGAGGGGAAACCAAGGGACAAATTTTTCGTCTTGGCCATAACTTTCTCCCATAGAATCTTTTCGGCGTTTTGCTTCACCCATATTTGTATATAAAAGTTAACGGTAGGACTCATTTACTCAATTTTATTTGATCTGTTGGCAAGTTGACGATTATTCCTTGATCGATCACAAATGGTAATAGTCGCTCCCAATTTAAGGTAACAGTTTCAGAGGCTGGATCAAGTTTCCACCGCAAAAGCTGACTGGCGGATTCACCGATGGGGGAAAATAGACCCAGGGCTTGCCTTGGGGCAATAGTAGCGTATGCGATCGCCTCTCCCAAATCACAACAATTCCACTTAACTAAATTTTCTACCCCTACAAATAAAGGTAAGGTGGTTCCAGATAAAGTCCCATCAGCTAAACGGGCGGTACCTTCTTTCACCTCAATTTGTCGTTCATCCCAAGGATAAACCCCATCCGGTAGTCCCAAAGGTGCTAAGGCATCACTCACCAAAAACAGGGGAATTAAATCTGTAGCTTCGTTGGGTTGGTTAATTCCCGACATCCGTAACAGCAAATTAACCATTAGGGGAGAAATGTGCTGTCCATCGGCAATCAAGCCCGATTGCACCTGGTTATTAACTAAAGCCGCCCCTAATAAACCCGGTTCTCGATGGTGCAGACTGGGCATGGCATTGAAAGCATGAGTTACCATCCTTGCCCCTAGGTTAAAAGCTCGTTCTGCCTGCTCTGCTGTAGCCTGGGAGTGACCCAAACTAACAATTATGCCTAAATTTGTCAAATAGGGAATTATTGTATCTGTGGGGTCTAATTCCGGGGCTAGGGTAATAATTTTTACGACGTTTGCATAGTCCCCTAGAACCCGTTGCACCTGCTCCAAAGTTAGGGGTAATAAATGCTCTTGAGGATGGGCCCCCCGTTTACTGGGATTGAGAAATGGCCCTTCCAGATGTACCCCCAGAATTTTAGCGGTGGGTTTGTCCTGGGGAACGGTTTGGATAAATTCTGCTATGGTGGAGAGCGATCGGTGAATTTTATCAATTGAAGTGGTGACAATAGTGGGCATAAACCCATCAATGCCCTGTTCCCATAAATACTGGCAAATTTTCGTCAATTTTGGGAAATTTTGCGGTTCTAAATCGGGAAAAGCTAATCCTAATCCCCCATTAATTTGTAAATCTATTCCTCCCAAAGATAGCAAATCTCCTTGCAAATCTATTTGTTGAATTGCTGCGGTTGATCTGGGTTGAGATAAACCTGCCATTGCTTCAATACCAGAGATTTTACCCTGACGAATTAAAACTTGTTGTAAATTTTGTGATCCAGGGAGACGGACATTGATAATATCGAAGTTAACGGTGTCTTGCTGTGGTGTTGTGATCATGAGGAATAGTTGGCTTTGAACTCTACATTATTATCGACTAACTCTACTCCTGTTGTTGGGATTATCATGGGGAGTGATTCAGATTTACCCACAATGGTGGGGGCGATCGCGGTTTGTGAAGAATTTAATATCCCCCATGAAGTTGCTATTGTTTCCGCCCATCGTACCCCGGAAAGGATGTTTGAATATGCTAAAACCGCCCATTTGCGAGGATTAAAAGTGATTATTGCCGGAGCCGGAGGAGCCGCCCATTTACCGGGGATGGTGGCATCTTTAACCCCTTTACCTGTAATTGGGGTTCCAGTAACAACTCGCACCTTACAGGGGGTTGATTCTCTGTATTCTATTGTACAAATGCCTGGAGGAATTCCGGTGGCAACGGTGGCAATTGGTAATGCTAAAAATGCGGGTTTATTAGCGGTACAAATTTTAGCCAGTCATGATCCTGAACTCTTGCAAAAAGTTCAAGACTATCGGGAAAATCTTAAACAATCTGTTCTGGAAAAACAGGAGCGTTTGGATCAAGTTGGCTATAGTGAATATTAGGCGAAAAGTCGGAGATTGGTGAGCAGTGATATTGAGAACTACAGCGCTACCAAACTTAATTATACTGAATAATCAGTCTTTAAGAGATTCAACTTGTCGATCAGTTCCTTGACATCCTTAAGACGGATGCACTAACATATCCTCAATTACCGACATAAGCTATAAATCATAGCAATTTAGGACGTTTCTGATGTCAAAAATCTACACTACAGAGGAACTGATCCAAATCTTAAATCAGGAGCGCCAAGCCTGCCTGAAAGGGGAGCGTTTGAATTTAAGGGCGACTCCGGCGGTGGGAAATCCCGTGGTTGACTGTTTTTTGAAACCAGAGGGAATTCAAAAGTTTACAGCCTATCAAAATTTTAAGGCGACGATTCACCAATACCAACAAGAACATCAAGTTTCTGGAATTGTTTGGCGGGAAATTATTGTTAGGGAAAAAACCCTACAATTTCCCTTTGTGAATGAACAATTAATTGCCTTACCTTATGATTTAGAACAGTTAAAAGCAGCAAAAATTAAATTATTGGCATTCTGGGATGATGTAACTGCCGGGATGGATTTATATTTAAGTTTAAATAGTGGTAAGGATTATCGTCAAATTTGCGTAGAAGAAGTGGATGCTATTATTCAACGCACGGAATGGGCTTGTATTTGGAAGTGGGAGAAATCGAGTTTTTTAGAAATGTTATTACAATTAGGTTGGGGACAACCCTCAGAATCGGGTGATCGCAGGGGATGGCCCCAGTCAGGGAGCGAAAATATTCATGCGGTTAAGCCTGGTCAGCATCCGATTGGTTAAATCAATCGATCTGGATGAGGGTTAAGGAGGCATTTTAAATAACTTACCATTTTCGTGATTGAGTTCATTTTGCAAAATCTTTTCATAAATTTCGGGTAAGGAATCCGTCACCAGATTATCTTCAATTCCATAGCCTAAACTTGTCCAGGTTCCTGATAATAATTCTAACACCTGATCAACTTTTTCTTCGCGTAATAATTGGGAAATATTAACCCCCCAAAATTCATCATCTAATAACCAACGATAAACCACCGTATCTTGATATTCTGGTTCAAAACTATAGGGAAGCCAAAACCAAAATTGAGCGGGTTTTGGGTGATAGCGTTCGGCTTTTTCATCCCAGGTAGTTTTTAACATTTGATAACGTCCGGCGGCGGTGCTACATTTGCCTTGATTCGGGCCGACCATAATCTTCATACATAGGTCAGGATGGCTCTGTAAATTAGAGACATATTTTCCGCCATATAAAACATGATAGGGGTCAGAATAACTGGACTCACTGGCGGAAATAGTTCGCATCAATGCCCGAATATAAGGATCTCCGCCCCGCATAACTAAAGGTAGCCATTGTGCTTCCACCTGTTGATCAATTGACGGTTCAAAATCCGATTTTCCCTGGCAACTTCTGACCCCAATAAAGGTTAACATCAATAGGAGTAACCCACTCCATAATAGCCGTTTACGGCGATTAAGATTCTGTCTTTTTCTTTGATAATGTTCCATCAATCACTTACACTGGCAAATAGTTGTTCTAAGGGCTGTTGTTGAGCCTCTGGATTAGCTACAATTTCAATAATTTTATTCCGTGAAGTTGGAATAAATAATGCTTCTACACAAACTTGAGCCACTTTTGTTCGGGGAATACTACCTTCAAATAGGGTATCGGCCGACTGCATAACTAAATTATAATTATTGTCCTCATTTTTTAACCCACCCGGGCGAACAATGGTATAATTTAAACCACTATTTTGAAGATATTCTTCCGCTTGTTTTTTCCAGAAAAGAATTAACCAAAATAAATTTAATGGGTGAAAAAATTGGGAGACACACAGGGAAGTAACTAAAACAAAATGTTCAATTCCCTGGGATTTTGCCACATCAACTAAATTTTTTGTTCCTTGACAATCGACTTGATAGGGCCCAGTAAAATCAAAACTGGGTCTGGCGCCTGTTGCACACAATACAACCGTACAATCACTCAAAGCCGAGGCTAAACTGTAAGTATTTAAAACATCTCCGACCACCAGTTCCACGTCGGTCGGTAAAATTTGTTGAGCAGTTTCAATATTCCGAACCAAAGCCTTAACCGGAATTTCCCGCTTGACTAATTCGGTGATAATTCGCCGTCCCGTTTCCCCCGTTGCCCCTGCGACAAATGCTTTCATGCTGTTAAAGGTTTTTCAGTAAGTGTCAAGTTTTGCCAAGTAACATCAAAAGTTACGTATATTTATCATAGCGGTTCACGACAATACAAGGCATTCTGGAAATAGGAAAAAACCCTCGCAGGAGAACATATTATGCCGTCCGATATCTCTGAACCTCAACCGTCAAGAGCATCATCTGAGTTTGTTGATGATTCTGTTGCTCTCCCAAACCCCGAAGAAAGTAATCAAGAGCAAGATTCTCAGGAGTTAATCTGGTTTCACAGCGATTTTGAAGACTGCATGGAAATGTTCGCGCCTTTGGATACGGTGGCTGAATATTTGGGTCAACATAGCGGCTGGTTTTGTCGGTGTGCGTTACCAATGAAAACCGAACCCATGGGAAATAATGCCTATGATTTATTAGTTGGAAGGTTTGGAGCCTTGGGTTATCGAGTGGAAGCGCGGATTGGATTAGAATTAGTCCCACCGGATGCAGAGGGGATTTATCGGATTCGGACGGTTCCCATCCCCGATTATAAGGCTCCTGGTTATGAGGTGGATTTTAAATCAACGATGACATTAATAGAATTACCTACAGCCGAATTTTGTGCCGAACGAGGTATTAAATTAACTGAATGTCCGACTCAAATTACCGGGGCGAAATGGCATCTGGATTTGGCTGTCGGGGTACAAATTCCTAAGTTTATTCGTTCTAAATCAGAAGGGTTAATTCAAAAAACCGGGGATACCCTACTAAAAAATATTGTTAAACAGGTTTCCCGGCGTCTTTCGGCTAAAACTCAACAGGATTTTCATAGCAGTTTGGGGATTCCTTTCCCAAAATATCGCGGTTAATACCCTAGCGAGCACCGAACACTCGCACTGCTGTTTAGGATAAGCGGATACAACTATATAAGACACCCCTGGCGGGTTTTAGAATAAACGATGAATGATAAGCAAAACTTGATCACTCCTATTTAATAAAAAACTGTATTTGGCACTAAAAGCTATTGCCAGTCTATAGATATAATGCTACTTTAGTATTTATAGACGCTATGGAACGACTTAACTAAAAATCAAGTCCTAACCCAAGTCACCCTGACCCCAGGGTAATGTTTTATCTATAGGACTTACGCAGAAACCGAGTTTCTGAACGAGAAATCACCGATTTCATCCGCAAAATCAGGGCTAGAAACCCGGTTTCTTTGGTCTTGTGCGTAAGTCCTGAATAATTTAACTACTACAAAATTTTTTTTGTAAGTAGCAACCTATTTTTTCAACAGACAGGTTGTTAGGAGGTTTAATGTCTGAATTTTCAAAAGGTTATTCTCGGAGAAAATTTTTAATTACCGCCGGATTTTCGGCAGCTAGTACCGTCTTTTTAAAAGGCTGTTTGGGCAACCCACCCGAACCCACTGGTAATACTGGAAGTTCTCCGGCGACAACACAAGTTCCGGCAGTTAATATTAGTCCAGAACAAGCCCCAGAAGTGACAGCAATTAAACTAGGTTTTATTCCCATTGTGGAATCTGCCCCCTTAATTATTGCCAAAGAAAAAGGCTTTTTTGCTAAGTATGGAATGAGCAATGTTGAGGTATCCAAACAGGCAAACTGGGCCTCAGCACGGGATAACGTTACCATTGGCTCAAGTGGGGGAGGAATTGATGGTGGACAGTGGCAAATGCCCATGCCCCATTTATTGACAGAAGGCATTATTACCGGGGGCAAAAAAGTCCCTATGTATGTCTTAGCTCAATTAAATACAAATGGCAATGGTGTTGCTATTGCTAATACCCATTTAGGGAAAGGAATAGGCTTAGATATTAAAGGCGCTGCCGAATATATTCGCAGTCTTCCAAATACCACAGGACGCAAATTTAAAGCAGCTTATACATTCCCAAATGTTAACCAAGATTTTTGGATTCGCTATTGGTTAGCTGCGGGTGGAATCAACCCAGATGTCGATATTGATTTGATAGCAGTTCCTCCCGCAGAAACGGTGCAGGGAATGCGAAATGGAACGATGGATGCCTTTAGTACAGGAGACCCTTGGCCCTATCGAATTGTTAGTGATAACATCGGTTTCATGTCCTGTTTAACCACGGAAGTTTGGCCGTTTCATCCTGAAGAATATTTAGCCATTCGTGCTGACTGGGTTGATAAACATCCCAAGGCAACAAAAGCTATATTAAAAGGCTTAATGGAAGCCCAACAATGGTGTGATAAACCGGAAAACAGAGCCGAATTAATCACGATAGTTTCTGGACGGAATTATTTTAATGTTCCTGAAGTTGTTCTGACTCCTCCCTTCCAAGGAAACTATCAGATGGGAGATGGAAAACCGCCGATTCAAGACTTTAATAAAGGGCCGTTATATTGGAAAGATCCCATTGGCAGTGTTTCCTATCCCTATAAAAGCCATGATTTATGGTTTTTAACTGAAAGTATTCGTTGGGGTTTCCATAATGGTCAAATTCAAGATATTGCCCAAGCAAAAGCCATTATTGATAAGGTCAACCGTGAGGATATTTGGCGAGAATCTGCTAAAGAAGCTGGGTTTACTGCTGATATTCCCGCTTCGACTTCAAGAGGTGTGGAAAAGTTCTTTGATGGAATTACTTTTGATCCTGAAAAACCAGAAGCCTATCTTCAAAGTTTAACCATCAAAAAAGCCTAGAAAGGATCATCTTTCTATTTTCTTCACTGATAACTAATACAGATGTGCTATGGCGCATATCTACATTAATAACTAATCAAGGAGTTTTAACAAAATGACAAGTACAGCCAAAAAAAGAACTAACGGAAATAGCTTTGTTGACAATTTGAGTGAATATTGGAAAAAGAACTCACAAAATATTATTCTTCCCCTAATGGGAACCTTGGGTTTTTTAATAGTTTGGCAACTTTTCTCCTTATCAGGAATTACCCGTTTACCAGGGCCCTTGAGTGTTGTGACTAATGAACAAACCCGAACTTTATTAATGTATCCTTTTTATGATCGAGGAGGATTAGATAAAGGCTTATTTTGGCAAACTTTAGCCAGTTTAGGACGGGTGGCTCAAGGCTATTCAATTGCCGCAATTGTTGGTATTAGTGTGGGGATTTTAGTGGGAACAAACCCGATTTTAGATAAGGCATTAGATCCCCTATTTCAGTTTTTAAGAATGGTGGCTCCTTTGGCTTGGGTTCCCATTGCCTTAGTCGCCTTCCAACAAAACCAACCCGCCGCGATTTTCGTGATTTTTATTACCTCTGTTTGGCCGATTTTAATTAACACAAAAGAAGGTGTTAAACAGATTCCCGATGATTATAATAACGTTGCCAAGGTGTTGCAATTATCCCGCAAAGAATATTACTTAAATATTCTATTCCCTTCTGCATTACCTTACATTTTTACCGGATTAAGAATTGCCGTAGGTTTAGCTTGGTTAGCAATTATTGCTGCTGAAATCGTGATGTCCGGTATCGTGGGAATTGGTTTCTTTATCTGGGATGCTTACCAACAAAACTACATCAGTGACATTATTTTAGCCGTGGTTTATATCGGTGCAGTCGGTTTAATTTTAGATCGAGGTATTGGTTACATTCAACAATTAATTGTCCCGGGTGAAAAAAAGTAAACTAAGGTGCACTCATCGCAGCCCACGCACTGTCAACCATTAATCAGGAGTTAATATCATGGAAAAACCATTAATAGAAGTCGAACAAATTGATAAAGTCTTTAACTTAACCGGAGGAGGTCAATATGTTGCCCTCAAAGGAATTGACCTACAAATACAAAAAGGTGAATTTGTCACCCTAATTGGACACTCTGGCTGTGGAAAATCAACCCTATTAAACATGGTAGCCGGGTTAGATTTACCATCAGAAGGAATTGTCACCATTGAAGGTCAAAAAATTACCCAACCAGGGCCAGATAGAATGGTAGTATTTCAAAACTATTCTTTATTACCCTGGCGAACAGTCCGAGAAAATATTGCTTTAGCAGTAGATTCCGTGATGAAAGGATTACCCCTAGCAGAACGAAAAAATATCATTGAAAGCCATATTGATATGGTAGGATTACGCCCAGCCGTAGACAAATATCCCGCCCAATTATCAGGAGGAATGAAACAACGAGTTGCGATCGCCCGCGCCCTAGCATTACGACCCAAATTATTATTATTAGATGAACCTTTTGGGGCTTTAGATGCCTTAACACGGGGTAATCTTCAAGAACAATTAATGAAGATTTGCCAAGACAATCAAATTAGTGCCTTAATGGTGACACATGATGTCGATGAAGCCGTGTTACTGTCTGACAGAATTGTGATGTTAACTAACGGCCCGGAATCAAAAATCGGACAGATTTTAGATGTAGATATTCCTCGCCCCCGCCAACGGATGCAAGTGGTAGAACATCCCAGTTATTATCGCTTGCGGAGTGAAATGATTTATTTCCTCAATCAACAAAAACTGATCAAAAAAATGCGGGCGAAAAAGAATAAAGTCGTTGCCCGTCATGGCCTAGAAAAAATCAACTTAGAATTGGGTTTTGTTCCCCTGACCGCCTGCGCTCCCCTGGCCGTAGCAAAGGAATTAGGATTTTTTGAAAAACACGGCCTCGATGAAATCAATCTTGTCCGAGAAACCAGTTGGCGCGGCATCAGTGATGGTATCGCCGGAGGCTATTTAGACGCGGCTCAGATGCCCTCTGGGATGCCTCTGTGGATGACTTTGGGAGGGGATGATACCCAACCCGTAACGGTAATTACAGCCCTGACCATGACCCGCAACGGTAACGCTATTACCCTCGCCCGTCGCTTCTATGACCAAGGAATTTATACCCTGGCTGACTTTAAACGGATGTTGTTACAGTCCCCTGGACAACAGCACCGCATGGGGGTGGTGCATCCGAGTTCCATGCACAACCTGTTACTGCGCTATTGGTTAGCGTCTGGGGGGATTGACCCCGACCATGATGTGGAACTATTGACCATTCCTCCGGCCCAAATGGTGGTAGACCTACAGGCTGGCACTATTGATGGGTTCTGTGTGGGGGAACCCTGGAACCTGCGGGCAATGATGGAGGATGTCGGGTTTACGGTGGCCACGGATTTAGAAATCTGGCCCGGACACCCGGGGAAAGTTTTGGGAGTGCGGGAAGACTGGGCGAAGGCCTATCCTAATACCCATATTGCCTTGGTCAAATCACTATTAGAGGCTTCAGCTTATTGCGCTGACCCGGAAAATGCCCCTGAAATTCAGCAGATTTTAGCTCAACGTCAATATCTGGGAACTCGCCCCGAATATATTCAGTTAGCTGATCCCAATGATATTGCTTGCAACATGGATGAACCCATGCGTCAATATGCCCATCATCAATTTTTTGGCGATGGAGTCAACCGTCCCAGTCGCACCGAACAGCTTTGGCATATTGTTCAAATGGCCCGTTGGGGACATACGCCTTTCCCCCGTAACTGGGTGGAAATTTTAGAAAGGTTATGTTCGGTAGGTGCTTTTAGTACCGCAGCCCGGGAATTAGGACTTTCTGAAATTAGTTATAGTCGGGGCGCAATTCAATTATTTGATGGTACAAAATTTGATACCGAAGATCCCATTGGTTATCTGAATAGTTTGAAGATTAAACGGGATTTTACTGTAACGGAAATTGTATTAGATTCTCCTCGGAGTAAAGTGGCTTAATTCAACAAAATTAGAGACGCGCCGTGGCACGTCTCTACAAATGCAATTTAAAATTTAGGAAATATCAACTATGACTACAACTAAAATTTCTGCCTCTACTTTTGGGAAAAAATTTACTAAAAAATCCCCAGTCAACAATCAGCCTTATTTAGTATTTGATAACGTTTCTAAGGTTTATCCCACGGCTAAAGGGGCTTACACGGTTTTAAAAGATGTTAATCTCACGATTAATGAGGGTGAATTTATTTGCGTTATTGGACACTCCGGTTGTGGAAAATCGACTTTATTAAATATGGTGTCTGGGTTTAATATTCCTTCCGATGGTAAGGTGACATTGCGTGCCAAACCGATTTTAAAACCTGGCCCTGACCGGATGGTGGTATTTCAAAACTATGCCTTATTGCCTTGGCGCACGGTGTTTGAAAATGTCTATTTAGCGGTTAATGCGGTTCATCCTAATAAGTCAAAGGTCGAAAAAAATGCTATTGTTCGAGATCATTTAGCCCTGGTGGGATTATTAGAAGCGGCTGAGAAAAAACCCCCTCAGATTTCGGGAGGAATGAAACAACGGGCTGCTATTGCTCGGGCTTTAGCTATTCGTCCAGAAGTATTAATTTTAGATGAACCCTTTGGGGCTTTGGATGCAATTACAAAGGAAGAATTGCAGGAAGAATTATTGAAAATCTGGAATGATCATCGCTGTACGGTGTTAATGATTACCCATGATATTGATGAAGCATTATTCCTGGCTGATCGGTTAGTGATGATGACAAACGGCCCCTCGGCAACCATTGGAGAAATCCTAGAAATTCCCTTTGAACGTCCCCGCGATCGCACTCAAATTATGGAAGATCCAGAATATTATAACCTCAGAAATTATGCCCTAGATTTCCTCTATCGTCGCTTTGCTCATGATGATGAATAAATAATTGTTGACTGTTAACTGCTGATTGTTAACAATGATCTAAATACACAGATATTGCAGTTTTTAAGGATTAAGGATGGAGGTTATTTACGAACAATAACCCCTATCCTTAAGATTTTGTAGGCTAGGTAACATAAAAAGTTTTAAGTATTAATATAATCGTTCTAATGTCTGTTATCCAAGATATTGAATTACGAAAAAGGGTAGGGACAATACTCAGATCGCCCCTACAAATATACAGGTAAACAGTTATAATGCGAGACTATTGAAATCTATTTTATCCCATTTTAACTAAATTTCCCTGATTATTATTGTTCAAATGTTCCTTGTGTAACCCTAGGGTTCCTAAAGTGGGAATATGACTGGTATTTTCTAATAAAAATTTTAAAAATGTTTCTGCAATAATAGACAGTTGTTTTCCTTCTAAATGAGTGACATACCACCGCAAATGAATCGGGAAATGCTGGACATCTAAAATGGTTAATTCTCCCATTAACTGTTCTGCTACTAAAGTATGTTGAGATAATACTGAAAGCCCTAAACCTCCGGCGATCGCTTGTTTAATGGCTTCATTACTGCCTAATTCTAACCGAACTTTAACCCCAACTTTATAGCGCTCAAATAGTTTTTGAACTGCGTGGCGTGTTCCTGAACCCTGTTCTCGCATAATAAAAGGTTCTCCCATTAAAGATTTAATTGGAATATTTTTTTCTCCAACCAAAGGATGATCCTGTCTAGCCACCACCACTAAAGGATTATCTAAAAAAGGTTGAGTAGATAAAGCAATATCTTCAGGAGGTTGACTCAGAATATACAAATCATCCTGATTATCTTGCATTCGTTGAATTAAAGTGGCATGATTGGTGACTTGCAAGGCAATATCAATCCCCGGATATTGTTGACAAAAATAACCTAATAATCGAGGGACAAAATATTTAGCTGTTGAAACTACTCCTAACCGTAACCGTCCTTGTTTTGTTCCTTTTAATGCTGCTATCTGCATTTCTAAATTATCCAACTGTTCAAAAATATTCTGACAGGTAGATAATAAAGATTCCCCGGCTTCGGTCAGATAGAGTTGTTTGCCAATTTGTTCAAATAACGGTAAACCCACGGTCTGAGTCAGTTGTTTAACTTGGGTGGAGACCGTTGGCTGGGTAATCATCATTTCTTCGGCGGCTTTAGTAAAGCTACGATGACGGGCCACCGCCTCAAATACCTTTAATTGGTGTAATGTTGCCTGCATCAAAATTCTATATCCTCCTTTTACCCAATATTTGATGGTTTTCGGGATTTTTATCATAGATTGACATCTATAATTTTATATTATTACATATAATTTTACCAATATCATCAATTCAGATCAAATAATTCTGTAAAACCCCACAAATCAAATGATTTGATTGATCAATCCTAGAACCAAGAACACTGAAATCGGGAAATCCCATGGGTAGACCTGACAATCTTGGGTTTATAGCAAGAGGCAATAGGGAATAGGGAATAGGCAATCTCGCTATAGGTAAATACTTACTGTGAGCAGCTTTTAGCTTTCAAGAATGTCCTAATAGATGTGGCGACTACTATACCAAGAGCATTTTCTATAGGGCTTTTCGACCGCTTTGCCATTTAGGTATAAAAATTTTTCTGTCAGGTCTTGCGATCGCTAGACAGGTAGTGGTACTCTTATCCATTAAGAAAAACCAATAGCTAAATTTAAAATCATAGTCAAAAAACAATAATAGGAGATCAGCCTTTTCTATGCAAGTCTTGAACCAGATCAACTTTAACAACCTACGCGGTGACTTATTTGGGGGACTGACCGCCGCGATTGTTTCCTTGCCCCTAGCCCTCGCCTTCGGGGTAGCTTCGGGAGTTGGCCCGGTGGCGGGTCTTTATGGTGCCGTCTGTATCGGCTTATTTGCGGCGTTGTTTGGGGGCACACCCACCCTAATTTCCGAACCCACTGGCCCGATGACGGTGGTAATGACCACCATTGTTGCCAGTTTCATGGCGAAAGACCCCGATAACGGTTTGGCTATGGCTTTTACCGTGGTGATGATTGCCGGATTATTTCAAATTGTCTTTGGGGTATTCAAACTGGGTAAATATATTACCCTGATGCCCTACAGCGTGATTTCGGGCTTTATGTCAGGGATTGGGATTATCTTAATTATCTTACAAATCCCGCCGTTTTTAGGACAAGCCACACCGAAAGGGGGAGTATTAGGAACAATTCAAAATATCCCCCAATTATTAACAAATATCAATCCCGTAGATGCTACCTTAGCCGCCTTAACTATCGGGATTATCTTCTTAATGCCCTCTAAATTTAAACGGATTGTTCCGCCTCAATTAGTTGCATTAGTGATTGGAACATTAGTTTCCTTAATCTTCTTTCAAGGAGTAGATATTCGGCGAATTGGTGAAATTCCCACGGGACTTCCCGTTTTACAAATGCCTGTTTTTAGCTTTGACCAAATGACAATCATGTTTGTCAATGGGGTGATGTTAGGAATGTTAGGCTGTATTGATACCTTATTAACTGCCGTAATTGCCGATAGTATTACCCGGACTCAACACGATTCTAATAAAGAACTGATTGGTCAAGGCATTGCTAATATTGTTTCGGGGGTTTGTGGTGGATTACCCGGTGCAGGGGCAACCATGGGAACCGTTGTTAATATTCAATCCGGTGCAAAAAGTGCTTTATCTGGAATTACCCGGGCGTTAATTTTATTAGTAGTAATTCTCGGGGCGGCGAGTCTGACCCAAAATATTCCGATGGCGGTTTTAGCAGGAATTGCCCTAAAAGTGGGGATTGATATTCTCGATTGGAGTTTCCTCAAACGCGCCCATGCCGTTTCCCTGAAAGGGGCAATGATCATGTATGGGGTGATGTTATTAACCGTCTTTGTTGACCTAATTGTGGCCGTTGGTGTGGGGGTATTTATTGCTAATATTCTTACAATTGAACGCTTGAGTGATATGCAGGGTCAGGACGTGAAAGCCATCACCGATGAAGATGATGCTATTGTGATGACCCCGGAAGAAAAACAATTACTCGCCGCCGGGAAAGGTCGAGTATTGTTATTCTACCTCAGCGGCCCGATGATCTTTGGAGTAGCTAAAGCAATCTCCAGAGAAGAATCCATGATTCAAAATTATGATGTGCTGATTTTTGATTTAAGTGATGTTCCCATGTTAGGGGTAACTGCTTGTCTAGCCATTGAAAATGCCATTAAAGATGCAGTAGAAAAAGGGCGCCACGTCTTTATTGTCGGTGCAAAAGGGAAGATTAAAGAACGTTTAGAACGGTTCAAAATTGTAGATATGCTTCCGCCTCATCATCTGATGTTGGTGCGTCAAGAGGCATTACAGCAGGCTTTAACCTTGATTAACCTTCCAGTCGATGTTGACACTTTCAATAGTAGCTCCAGCGATCCTCAAGCACCTATTGTTAGTAATCTTTCCTAATCCGATTTTAATTCTATTGCAGTGCGAGTGTCCTCACTCAGTATCTATCCTGAATACCCGGATAATTTAGTCAACGAGGACGTTTGCACTGCTCCCAACTCGTGATCCTAGCACTGCTGTTCGCGGGTTTTCGCTTTTTGGTGAATCTGGGGTATTGAAAATTTGGAAAATTGGGTTATAATCAACAAGAGTTTGAAATAAAACCCCCAGCGCGGACGTAATTCAGTGGTAGAATGTCAGCTTCCCATGCTGAACGTCGTGGGTTCGAGTCCCATCGTCCGCTTCACTCTAATCATCTTACTTTCGACTGGGTAAATTCATGAATTAGCCCTAATGTTGTTCCGTTTAAATAGCGTTTAAATGCTGAACCTCTAAAACTCCCCGGATCATATTCATCCCACAACTAAAGGTATATTCTCCAGATTCTTCAGGAAGAAACTCAATGGTTGTAGTTTGATTCATCGGTAAATCTTGAGCAATATTAAAGTCAGGAAACAACACTTTATCTAAGCAATGACTAGGATCTTTACGAATAAAGTTCAGACGGACTTTTTTACCCAATTGAACGGTAATGTGGTTAGGTTGATAGCCTCCATCCACTAAAATATCTAATTCTTGAGCATCTTGATTGATTGTTGCTTTTTTGGCTTTAGATTTACTCAATAAAAACCACCAAAGTTCTAAGCCAATTAAGGCTAATCCCCCCGCAGTAACCACCATTTTAGTTAATAAGGGCTGTTCAATTGTCCGCAATTGATTATTGGCGGGTTCTGCATGGGTTTCCATTGACCGAACTGGGGCACAATTCCCAATTAAAATAGATAGAAAAATTCCGCTCAATTGTAAGCCAATTTTTAGTTTTTTGTTCATGATTTGATCTCCTGATTATAATAATACTCAAACCCAGAGGGTGAGATTTTTTCTTCCCTATTCCCTCTCCCCCTAGCCCTCGTAAACGGGGGGTTTGGGGGTGCTATTCCCTATTCCCTATTTCCTATTTAGAAATTAATTCAGCTTAAACTGACGTAATCTTAACGCATTAGTAACAACAGAAATCGAACTCATTGCCATGGCTCCTCCGGCAATAATTGGATTCAGTAACCAACCCGTTAAAGGGTATAAAATTCCCGCCGCGATCGGGATTCCAGCCGAGTTATAGATAAAGGCAAAAAACAGGTTTTGGCGAATATTATTCATCGTAGCTTTACTCAGTTTAATAGCCGTAACTATCCCGATTAAATCCCCTGAAATTAAGGTAATATCACTAGCAGCGATCGCCACATCTGTCCCAGTTCCAATCGCAATTCCCACATCCGCTTGAGCTAAAGCCGGAGCATCATTAATTCCATCCCCCACCATTGCTACAATTTGATCCTGTTTGTTTTGCCCTTTCCGTTCATTTTGTAAGGATTTAATCATATTCGCTTTTTGGTCGGGACGAACTTCTGCAAATACCCGTTTAATTCCCACTTCCGATGCGATCGCTTCGGCGGTTTTTTGATTATCCCCTGTTAACATAACTACCTCTAAACCCATTTTTTGTAACGCTTGAATTGCCGTTTTAGAAGTGGGTTTAACTGCATCGGAAATAGCAAATATCCCTTCTATTTCTCCATCTAATGCTATCCAAGAAATTGTTTTTCCTTCCGCTTCCCAACTCGATTGATACTGTTGTAAAGGTTCGGTTTTAATTCCTAAATCTTCCATCCAGCGAGAGGTGCCAATTTGTACCAATTGATCTGAAATATAACCTTGAACTCCCATTCCCCCCAAGGCTTGAAAATCATTAATTTCAGGTAAGGGAAAATTAACTCCTTGAGTTTTAGCATATTCAACAATCGCTTCCGCTAACGGATGTTCCGATTGCTGTTCAATAGCTGCGGCTAATTTTAATAACTTCAATTCATGATCGTTATTCGTTCCTCCGACGGTTATATAGTGGGTTACGGATGTTTTTCCTGCGGTTAAAGTTCCGGTTTTATCTAATACAATAGTTTGGATTTTATGGGCTAATTCTAAACTATCTGCTCCTTTAATTAAAATCCCATGTTCTGCCCCTAAACCCGTTCCAACCATTACAGAAGTCGGTGTAGCTAATCCTAATGCACAGGGACAAGCAATAATTAAAACTCCTACGGTTGTAGTAATGGCTAAAGTGATATTTCCGGTTAAATTAAACCAGAGAATAAAAGTAGCGATCGCGATCGCAATTACAACCGGAACAAACCAGCCTGTAACCTGATCTGCTAATTTTTGAATTGGTGCTTTTGACCCCTGCGCCTGTTGAACTAACTGCACAATTTGGGCTAATACCGTATCTTTTCCCACCCGTGAAGCTCGAAATTTAAAACTTCCAGTTTTATTAATTGTAGCTCCAATAACCTCATACCCAGGATATTTTTCAACGGGAATACTTTCCCCCGTCACCATTCCTTCATCCACCGTAGAATTACCTTCAATAACTTCACCATCCACGGGGATTTTTTCCCCGGGACGTACCCGAATAATATCCCCTAAATTAACAGTTTCAATCGGAATATCAATTTCTTCTCCAGACCGAATTACCCGGGCGGTTTTGGCTTGTAATCCGATTAATTTTTTAATCGCATCGGAGGTTTTTCCTCTGGCTTTATTTTCTAATAATTGACCTAGTAAAATTAAGGTAATAATTACAACCGCAGATTCATAATAAACATCCGCCGATAACCCTTGATTTAGGAAAAATTGCGGGAAAAAGGTAACAAAAACAGAATATAAATAAGCCGATCCTGTTCCCACAGCAATTAAAGTATTCATATCCGCCTGATGACGTTTTAATCCTTTCCATGCTCCCATAAAAAAGGATTGACCTGACCAAAATAGAATGGGTGTTGCTAGGATTAATTGTAACCAAGGGTTGTGCATCCATGGGGGAATAAAAGGTAAATTTAAACCCGTCATCATCGGTAATCCTCCAATGACTAAAAACCCACTGACAATGGCACTAATTAACACTTTTCGGGTTAATTTTTGTTCAATCTCTTGGTTTTCTTTTTCACTATCTTTGAGGTTAGAATTTGTATCTTCTAGGGGTTGAGCCGTATATCCCGCATCCGTAACCGCCTGTTGAATTTGCTCAATATTAGTTTGATCTGGATCAAATTCAACTGTTGCTTGTTCCGCCCCAAAATTAACATGACAAATCCCAACCCCATTCACATTTTGAATCGCTGTTTCTATAGTATTGGCGCAGGAGGCGCACCCCATTCCTTTTAATCGTAAATAGCTTATTTTCATGGTTTAAACTCCATTTTGAGTTCAGTTTGGTGGTGCTTGTCCTTGGTTTGGACACCCCACAATGTTGTTGACTTTTATTCTAAAGTCTCCTCTCTGCTGGAGTGTCAAGGGGTAATGGAAAATTAAATTTCTAACCGCCTATAACCCGCTAGAATGCAGGGGTAAGAGGACTGTAGCGGTTGTTCCTTGATTAATTTGGCTGTCTAAATAAATTTGACCGTGATGGTTTTCCACAATAGCTTGGGCGATCGCCAAACCCAAACCAGACCCCCCACTATTGCGATGAGTACGAGAGGGATCAACCCGATAAAAACGATCAAAAATATTAGGTAATGCTTCAGTTGGAATCCCAATTCCTGTATCTTTTACTATAACTTGTAATCCTTCAAATTTCAAGAGGGAATTTGATTTTTCCCAAGATTCTGTCATTTTTCCTAATGCAGCTTGTCGCTTGGGTTTGGTTATAGATTTTAATTCAATTTTAATCTCACCCCCAGAAGGAGTATACTGTACCGAATTACTGACTAAATTCGTAAATAATCGCACCAATTGATCCCAATCTCCCTCTAAAGTAAAGGGTTCATTTTCCTGGGAATAATTGCTATCAGAATTGAGAATAATATCCTCAAGATCCTCAATAAAATTTAAGGAAAGTTGGATTCCTTGTTGAGTTGCGATCGCTGTTTGTTCTTCGACTACTTCCATTAATAACCCATCCAAAGGAAGGGAAACAAATTGAGGTTTAACAATCCCGCTATCCTGTCTAGCTAAAAACAATAAATCATCCACTAACCTACCTAAACGGCGGGTAATTCGTTCAATAACTTGCAAGTGTTGTTGTTCAGAACTAGATAAATTAGGTTCAGCTAAAGCCACTTGTACATTAGTTTGAATCATCGCAATCGGACTTCTTAATTCATGGGAAGCATCGGCGGTAAATTGTTTTAAACGTTGGTAAGAATCCCGCACAGGTTCCATCGCTAAACCCGATAAAAACCAGCCAATAGTAGCTACACCAATTAACATTAAAATAGTTCCTAAAGTCAAATCAAAAATTAACTGTTGAATGGGTTTTGTCACTTCAAACCAAGGATGACTAACTCGTAAATAACCCAATACTTGTCGTCCGATTTCTACCCGATCTGTAACTTGTCTTAAGATCGTTTCTGAAACATTATTATCTTCAGAAATATGTACCGTTTCCCCACTGTGCTTAGGATCAACTGGAATATCTAATACTTGAGAAAAGGTAGACCATAATAATTCACCCGTGGGACTAAACCATTCAATATCAATATGATCATCTTCAACGGTATTCAAATTATTTCTAAAACTGGCTTCAACATTGACTTGAAATTGACCTGCTAAAACCGCCGGAGACATGGCGGTCGGCGTCGCCATAGGTTCAATTACTAAAGAACGTTCTACCACTTCTACAACATGATTTAAGGTATCATCAATCCGTTCAATTAAGGTATTTCGCACATAGAAATAAAACCCACTCGCAAATAGTAATAATAAAATAGCGGTAACTGCGGTATACCAAATTGCTAACCGTCGTCGAGTTGCTTGAAACATAAGTTTAAAAAATTTGCTAATCTATAAATAGGTTACAATTATATTTTAGGATAGGGAAAATACAATGATTTTACAAGTTGAAGAAAAAAAGGTCTATTCTCTGGAAGAATACCTCAATTTTGAAGTTAATTCTCCAGAACGCCACGAATATATTGAAGGTGAAATTAGACCTATGACCGGTGGAACTCCCAATCATAATCAAATTACTGGTAATCTCTACGCGACGCTGAATTTTGCCCTCAAGCGTCAACCCTATCGCGTATTTGTTACCGATCAACGTCTTTGGATTCCTGAAAAACGCCTCTATACCTATCCTGATATTATGGTAATTCAGGGTGATATTCAACTCCAAGAAGGGAGAAAAGATACAATTACAAATCCGTTAATTCTTGTAGAAGTATTATCCGCATCAACCAGAAATTACGACAAAGACGAAAAATTTGCCGCCTATCGCACCCTTCCCACTTTTCAAGAATATATTCTCATTGATCAATATAATATTCAGATTGAACACTATTATAAAACCGATCAGAAACACTGGATATTTATGGAGTATAATAATAGCAATGAAACCTTAGTGCTTAACTCGATATCTTTTGAAATTGCCGTTGCTGATATTTATGATAAAGTTGAGTTTTAATCCTAAATCCGATCTAAACTTGCTTACGACGTAGGAATAAGCTGTTGTGCATTTAAACTGTATATTCCAGCGAGCGAGGACGCTCGCACTGCATAAGATTCAAGATTTCTGCATGACCAATTTAGATGCTGAACAGCTTAAAACATGATTTAAGTTATTGATTACCGAGTTTGAATTCTATAATTTCATAAATCTATATTTTTTATAACTATATGATAGTATGGTTTTATAGCTTATCCCGCTTCCGAAAGGAGTGAAAAACCATGCTTTTTCGCCAACTATTTGACCCGGAAACCAGTACCTATACCTATTTGATTGCCGACGAAACCACCAAAGAGGCGGTTTTAGTCGATCCAGTATTGGAACAAGTGGAACGAGATTTCAACCTGTTGCAAGAGTTGGGACTGACATTGCGCTATTGTTTGGAAACCCATGTTCACGCCGATCACATCACCGGAACTGGGAAATTGCGAGAACTGACGGGATGTTTGGGGGTGGTTCCAGAAAACGCTATTGTTAATTGTGCCGATCGCTGGATTAAAGATGGAGAAATATTAGAAATTGGAGATGTTAGAATTGAAGCGATCGCAACATCGGGACATACGGATAGTCATAGTGCTTATTTAGTGAATGGCGATCGGATTTTAACCGGAGATTCCTTATTAATTAGAGGCTGTGGACGCACGGATTTTCAAAGTGGAAACTCCGGGTTACTTTACGATAATATTACCCAAAAATTATTTACCCTTCCCGATCAAACCGCCGTCTATCCTGGTCATGATTATCAAGGAAGAACGGTTTCTACTATTGGAGAAGAAAAACAATTTAATCCTCGTTTTGTGGATAAAGATCGAGATAGCTTTATTGAAATGATGAATAACTTAAATTTACCCAATCCTAAAAAAATTGCTGAAGCTGTTCCCGCCAATCAACGGTGTGGAAATAAAGATTAAAGTGATGAGATTTTTGAAGTTTACTTGAAACATCCTATCAAGATGCTGTATGATAGAATAGTTAGGGTTAATCCAAATTACTTAATTAATCAAATCTAAAAATATGGTTAAATCTCTTGGCGATCGCTTACAGTCCATTGATTCTGAAACCTTAAAACAATGGCTAGATCAAGAAAAAATTACTTTGATTGATGTTCGAGAACCTTCTGAACACGCTGGGGAATATATTGCCGAATCAATTCTAGTGCCTTTATCTACTTTTGATCCTAAAAATGTACCATCGGATTCCTTTAAACCCGTGGTTTTGTATTGTCAAACCAGTAACCGCAGTGGACAAGCGGCTCAAAAATTATTGGGGGCGGGATTTCAAGAAGTCATACATCTACAAGGGGGATTAAATGCTTGGAAACAAGCGGGATATCCAACAGTTATTAATAAAAATGCTCCTATTAGTATCATGCGGCAGGTGCAAATTGTTGCCGGGTCATTGATTTTAACCGGGACTTTATTGGGGGCATTTGTTTCTCCGAATTTCCTATTTTTAAGTGGCTTTGTCGGAGCCGGATTACTATTTGCCGGAATTAGTAATACCTGTGCGATGGCAATGTTATTGGCAAAATTACCCTATAATCAGCGTGCGTAATTTAGGAAAAATGCGGGAATATTTTCCGATTTTAGATTGGGGATTAAATTACAAACGAGACCATTTAACCGGAGATTTAACCGCCGGAATTATTGTGGCGAGTTTATTAATTCCCCAGGGAATGGCCTATGCAATACTGGCAGGTTTACCCCCAGAAGTGGGACTCTATGCCAGTATTTTTCCTCAGATTGTTTATGGGTTTTTGGGAACAGCTTCCATGCTATCTGTAGCTCCGGTGGCGGTGGATTCTTTAATGGTAGCAACGGCCGTTAGTGCGATCGCAACCGAAAACACACCGGAATATTGGGGGTATGCTTTAACCTTAGCATTATTAGTAGGAATAATAGAACTCTTGATCGGAATTTTTCGGTTAGGATTTATAGCAAATTTCCTTAGTCAAGCGGTAATTTCTGGGTTTATTAGTGCGGCAGCGATTTTGATTGGATTTAGCCAATTAAAGCATCTTTTAGGCATTAAAATTCCTCAAACTGAATCATTTTTTAGTACAGTTATTCATATTATTAAAGAAAGTCCTAATCTAAATTTAGTAACTTTTAGTTTAGGAATTATTAGTCTAGCATTATTATTATATTTTAATCGCGGCTTAGGAAAACATCTTAAATCCCAAGGAATTCAGGAATCTCTGATTATACCGATCACGAAAAGTGCCCCTTTAATGGTAGTGATCGGTAGTTCAATATTAGTGGGATTATTACATTTAGATCAATTATTTGGAGTTAAAGTGATCGGAGAAATTCCTAAAGGGTTTCCACCTTTTACTATACCTAATTTTGATTTAAACAATATCCAATTATTAGGAACTTCTGCCTTAGCTATTAGTTTTGTTGGCTTTATGGAAGCCTTTTCTGTCGGTCAATTTTTAGCTAGTAAAAAACGCAAAAAAGTTGAAGCTAATCAAGAATTAATTGCTTTGGGAGCCTCAAATATAACGGCTGCATTCACCGGAGGTTATCCGATCACAGGAGGGTTAAGTCGTTCTGTGGTTAACTTCTCCGCCGGAGCAAATACAGCCTTAGCCTCAATCATTACGGCGTTATTTTTGATGTTAACAGTTTTGTTTTTTACTCCTTTATTTTATTATTTACCGCAAACAAGTTTAGCTGCAATTATTTTAGTCGCCGTTGGCAACTTACTCGATTTTGCCACTCTTAAACGGTTATGGAATTATAATAAACTCGATGGAATTACTTGGTTTAGTACCTTTATTTCGGTGTTGCTAACAAGTGCAGAACAGGGAATTATTTTGGGAGTAGTAATTTCTCTAGTTTTACATTTATCACGAACCAGTAAACCCCATATTGCTGTTTTAGGACGGTTGGAAAATACGGAACATTTTCGCAATATTTTACGACATCCGGTAACGACTAGCCCCCATATTTTGGCGATAAGAATTGATGAAAGTTTGTATTTTGTAAATACTAAATATTTAGAAGATTATTTATTAAAACTGGTAACAGAACAGAAAGAAGTCGAATATTTACTGTTAGTCTGTAGTGGGATTAACTCGATTGATGGCAGTGCTTTAGAAACCCTACAACGTCTGATAGAAGATTTACACCAGATGAAAATTGAGTTTTATCTTTCTGAGGTCAAAGGCCCAATTTTTGATCAATTAGAAAAGGTGGGATTTGTGGATAAATTAGGACGCGATCGCATTTTTTTAAGCACCGATCAAGCAATAAAAGAATTATCTCAACGGGTTTCCCTTTAACCCTTAATTGATTTGATAGTGGCATTCCCTGTTCTTTCTGACCTAAACATGGGATAATTTAATTATCTTGTGTTGAAAAGGATGCTGATGCACGATTCTACTGTAAAACCGATCACCCGTAATTTTTCACTGCTTGTGTCCGTACCTGAAATTCATTTGCTTTCCGGTCAGGATGTTTGTGAACAGGAAGGAAAAGTAGCGTTTGGGAGTCAAGATTTTGAAGTTTTTCGTAAACTTGACCAAGACCGAAATGATCGGGTCGTTAAGGTTTTTATCTATGCAACTTTGCAAGACAATCGTTCTTTTATTCCTAAAGTCACCTGGCAAGCCTTATATATTGGTCATTTAGACTCGCGCCGAGGTCGCCATCCCCAAGGGATGAAATATCGTCCAGCTACGGCGGCAACTGATGCTCCAAATTTTGCGATTTTTTGGGAAGTCACCGACCTCAAACCCTTAGATGTTCCCCTGAATATTTCTAATTTTAAAGCCGTTGGTAAAAAAGAAGCCTTTCAATCTCGATTTATCCCAGAAAAGCCGTTAATCATTCAATATTTTTAAGATATCTATAAATTTGGTATAAATTTTTCATGAGGTTAATCATGAGGTTAATAATGAATCGGCTTTCTTAACTCTGGCATTATTTAAACACTCTGCCATCAGTGCGATCGCGCAACCACTATTAATCAAAATCCACTACAATTAACTTGTGCTCATAGTCGTACAAGTAACAGCAATGAAAGTAGTAACGTTTAGCGAAGCGAAAAGCCAATTAAAAACGGTGTTAGATCGGGTAGTTGAAGATGCTGACTACACCATAATTACCAGACGCGATGCTGATCATGCAGTAGTCATGTCCCTTGATTATTTTAATGGTTTACTGGAAACGGTTCATTTATTAAAGTCGCCAGCCAACGCTGCTCATTTAGAACGTTCTATTGCCCAATATAGGCAGGGGAAAGCTCTTGAACATCAGTTGATAGATGAGTAATCGCATATTGGCTTGGACTGACGAGGCTTGGGACAATTATATTTACTGGCAAAATCAGGATCGAAAAACTCTCAAAAAAATTAATAAAATTATCAAAATCTGCCCACCTTACCCCTCTATTTCAAGAAAATTTATTCTATAATCTTACTAAGAAGAAATTTCAGAGAAAGAAATCAAATGACTAAATTAATACAAGAAACCTTTGAGCAAATTTCACGGCTTCCTGAAGAGCAACAAAATACTCTTGCAATATATCTACAGAAGCATCTGGATGAATTTTTACAAAAAGCTGAAAAAGAAAAGCGGATTGAAGAAGAAACTTATACGATTTCAGGTTCACATTCGGATTTATTCTAAATTTTTAAGATATCCACAAATTATGTATAAATTTTTCATGAGGTCTATTAAATATTCTCGCTTTCACAAGATATTGTAGGGGCGGGTTTAGCAGGTTTTGGGGTGAGTTTTCTAGGTTGACTCGAACCCGCCCCTACGGGGTTTGATGAAAATTTAGGCGGAAAATGAGATAAACTATAGACAGGTATACTTGATCAGTCCATTCATAATAAATACCGTGTCTCCTCAACCTACAACTACTCCCAACCCCAAAGAACTCGTCGCTTTAGACGATCAGCTTTCTAATCGTTTTATTCATCTAGATCCGGCGGGATATTTTATTATTTATATTGATCGAGAAGCGAGATTAATTTATGCCGAACACTATACCAATGCTATCAACGAAAAAGGATTAGCTGTTGATCCTGAAACCGGAGAACCTTTCCCTTGTACGGGGAGTTTAAAGCGCGAACCCACGGCTATTTTTACTGGAAAAACCGCTAAGGAATTAGGGATTAAAATTACTGAAGAAACCCAACCCTGTCCTATTAGTTGTTTGGATCATGCGTTGTATCTGGGACGGGAATTTGTGCGGGCGGAAATCGCCTTAATTTCTGGGTCTGATTATATTCAAGATTAAAATTAGCTAGAGACGTTGCTACCAACGTCTCCATCCTCTTGATTAGAGATCGCCGCCACGAAAAGCTAGTAAGATAATGACTGCCGGGCCAGCAACCACAATCAGACCTAACATTGTCAACTGTGCAATAAGCTCAAAGTTGATATTGCTCAAAAAACTTGTAATTGCGTCCATTATTCCTCCAAATTTAACGGGTGTAAATATTGACTGTTTGTAAAAATCAACAGTTGATCTTACCAGGCGATCGCACCTTCATTTTAATATTTTTCACAAAACGCAATACAATGACCGGGATATTGAACCCAAAAGCAGTAATCCGGTTTTCTATTCCCTGCGATATAGGATGGAGTGACCGATCTAAGATATAAGGACTAATCTAAGGACAGAATGCGGTAATCGTGGTAAAGTCATGCTGATCAAACCCATTTTAATAAATTCCAAATCACTTGAATGCACATTGCTTGGCTTGGAAAAAAATCACCCTTTTGCGGTAACGTTACCTATTCCCGGGAAATCACTAACGCCCTGTTAGACCGGGGCCATCGAGTCAGCTTTCTGCACTTTGCTCAGGAAGGAACGAACGACCGCAACCCAGAATGGCAACTGGAAAACGGTAACTGGAAAATCTCTACCGAGGACAAAAATGGCAAGGTGACACCCTTTCCCATGACTCAGGAGGTGTCTTTACCCTGTCTGTATAAGTCTCAAGTCTATACAATTCCCACCCTCAGTTCTAGTAAAGTCTTAACCAAATCCCTAAAACGGTTGAAACCCGATTTGGTTCATGCGTCCCTGACTCTTTCACCGTTGGATTTTGTCTTACCTGAAATTTGTGCAGAACTGAATATCCCCCTGGTGGCGACCTTTCATACGCCCTTCTACCACAAATTGCGGAATTTCCAATCGGGGACACAACATTTAACCTATCAAATTTACGCGCCTTTTTTAGCAAACTATGACCGTGTGATTGTCTTTTCCCAAGTCCAACGGGAGATGTTAAACCGTCTAGGAGTCGAAAAACACAGGGTAGCGGTGATTCCTAATGGAGTCGATGGGTCGAAATATTCTCCTGGGCCATCGAGCTTCAAGGAGGAATTAGGGGCGGAACGGGTTTTTGTTTATCAAGGCCGTTTGGCTACGGAAAAGAACGTAGAGTCACTACTCAAAGCCTGGAAGAAGTCGGACATGGGGCCAGGTTGTCTATTGGTCATCGTTGGTGATGGGCCCTTAGCCCCCTCTCTCCAGGCATCCTATGGGCCAGAGGATGGGATTATCTGGTTTGGGTTCATCGGGGATGAAGACCGACGGATTGAAATTTTACGGGGGGCGGATGTTTTTGTTTTACCGTCGATGGTCGAAGGGTTATCAATCTCATTATTAGAGGCGATGTCCTGCGGTACGGCTTGCGTGGCGACGGATGCGGGGGCGGATGGGGAAGTGATGGAAGGCGGCGCGGGAATTATTATGAAGACCGAGGGCGTAACTTCCCAACTACGAACTCTGTTACCGCTATTGCGAGATCATCCTGAAATGATCCCCCTGGTGGGTCAGAAAGCCCGTCAACGGGTTTTAGAACGCTATACCCTGAGTCAAAATATTACCCAGTTGGAACATCTCTATCGAGATTTATTACAGGAACAGCGTTTGCCATTAAGCCATGTTGTTTAATCTGTAGGGGCGGGAGAACCCCGCCCTTGCTCAGTTATTAGTGTCAGAGTTAAGAGCATTGGTGTTATGCGATCGCTCGCAATCAAAAACTAATCGCCACCTTTAGGGATGGAGTTTCGTAGATAATATTTCTATTAGCTTCTGCTTATTTAGTGGGTGCTGAGAAGCAAATTTTTCCATCATCAACCTTTTTTTGTAGTTTTTGCTGGGCATTTTGAGTCAATTTTAAATCAGCAGCTAGTTCATCCAAATTTTTATAATTCTTATGACTTCTAAGCTGCATTAACCTATCGATTGTTGTCTTTTTAATTGCAGTTCCCTTAAAAGCATTAACGATTAAATCTTTTTCAGCAGTATTAATATCCACACCTGGATCAGGCTCGATTACAGGAGGAACTACCTTATTAGACTCTATAAAACAGATGTTTTTAAGCTCTAGTTTTCGCTGCAAAAGAGAAGGACACGAAGGAGCAATTATAAAGGCAAGATCAGGCGGTGTATTATCAGTAGTTGAAGGTTTAAATTTCACATCTTCTAACCATTCATTAAAAGTTTCTAGATGACCACTTAAAAGTTCATAGTTTTTCGCTTCACCGAAGGCTCTAGCAACGCAGGCATTGTTGTGGCGTAATTCTATATAACAATCAAAAGCATGACCTTCAAGTACAGTTGTCGTAGAAACTGAAGATAAAGCATATGATTTTTTGTTGAGATGGGTTTGCCACTTCTGTTCACATTGCGCTTTTACTAAATCACGTGCATTTCCTTCAAAACTTTTTTCAGGTTCTTCTCTAAAATGCTTTTCATGTATCTGTAGAACTGCTGTTGCGTATTCTTGACAAAATCTTCTCAAGTTGTGAGCAGGATTCAGTGGTATATTTTGGATTTCTTGCCATGCTTGAGCAAAATTTTTATATCCTTTAAAGGCTCCTTCTATACGTGCATCAATTTTAGCTCTGATCATTTCAAATTCATTTCCGTATCCTTTGTTTAGATTAATAACTGAATTCCCAACTAGGCTTTCTATCACAGAATCTTCATTAATGAAACTCTCTATATTATTTGATGTTCCAACAAGATAAATCAGAAGACGGATTTTTGAACGAAATTTTTGAGATGCTCTCTTAATTAAAGCTTTTATAAGAGATCTTGTTTCCTGAAGTTCATTAGGATAGCTTTGCAATGAATCTAATTCATCAATTAAGTAGGCAAAAGTAAATCGTGGTTCTATCCTTGATATTTGATTAATTACTTCAAAAAAGAATTCTTCAAAAACCACTTCAATTTTAGCAAAGTAGCTACTAAACTTAGAACGAAAGGGCATGAACTTAGTTGCTGATGTTAATTGGCTAACTTCAGATTGCTCTAAATAATCATTGAGTATGTTCCTTGCTATATCTTTGATTGGTTGAGATGAACTATTCAATAATGCCCAAAAAGTTCGAGCTAGAATGTAACAATACAATTTTACAGTAAAAGCCTGATTTCCACCTGTCATCAGTAAATCAGAGAGTTGAAAACGGCTGACAACAGAAAAACTTTCGTAAGTTAATTTAGCCTTAGTTAACTCGTGCAGATAGGTGAGCAAAGACGTTTTGCCACTTCCTACTAAAGCTGCAACAAATCTAAAAGTAAAATATCCGTCATCAAAAGTATGCCGAAGATCGTCTTCAAGCAGTTCAGTAATATTACTAATTGGTCTTCCAGACAAACTTCGTGCAGTAGATGCTTCACCTGTTGATGCTGGAAGTCTAACAACACGCTCAATCCAAATATCCTCAATAAATCCTTCACCTGCTTTAACTCTTTGAAGGAAGTCTTTAATAAATTTCTTTTTCCCGGCATCTTCAGGCATATTTTATTCCACCCATTGAATTAACTCCTGACCTTTTTCATCTACAGCAAAAATCTTACCGTTTGACTTAAGCAAATCAAAATATTGACTTAATTTTTTGGGTGAAATAAGGTTTATTTCCATAAACTTATCGCAAAGTTCTTTGCTATGAATAGCAACGACACCCCGGAGTTCCTGCTTCTGCCTCACTTCAAGGTAAAGCGTTTTGAATTTCTCCTGAAATTCATCAAAACTCATTTCATCAAAAGAATTAACTTGAGAATGAAAATTAGCAGCCTGTTTAATACAAATCAATAAAGTGTTTAATACTTTAGGGCCTTTAACAGAACTAAATTCGTAATCGGTAGTAGCTAAATTAGTGACAAGAGCTTGTAAACCTTGCTCAGTCACGTAAAAACGCCCTTTACTCGCTTGCTTAATTAGTTCCTGTGTTTGTAAGGCATCATAGATTTGATCTGCTTTCTCCTTCCACTCCCTCGCCAAATAGGACTTGACCGTACCTTTTGTTACCGTATCTTTTGCGGTATATGCACGGGCATAAAGTAGATAGATGAGTTGCTCTGTAGTAAGTTTAGCCATATTGTCCTCTCTATGCCGAATTTTAACTCAACATGATCGCTATACGAATCCAAAGGCTCATGCGATATCATCAGCATCTTGTCCTCGTTCTGCCTGCTATTGTACTGCCAAAGAAAGACTCTGTGTAGTAAAAGCAAGCATAAGCCCGTCGTCAGTCATAGTGTCTAGCCCATTAGCTTAATGTGGGATGCAAGGAAAGGTTGCTGGTTAAAATGTAATTGTACTAGAAGGCATAGCTAGGGAAGATCGTGTTTAAATAAAACTGATGTTATCGATCCTAAGTCTTCCCTTCAATTATTCCCTCGGCTTCATGAACAATTGCCCTCAACTGTTCAATCATATTTTGACTCGCTGTTTGCCAGAATTGGCGTTGATGGGCTTCTAATAATCTTTCTGCCATATCGCGTAACGCCCAAGGATTTTTTTCTTGAATAAATTGTTGTACTTTCTGATCGAAAATATAAGCATTTGCCACCCCTTCATACATGAAATCTTCAACACAATTTGCTGTCACATCATAGGCGAATAAAAAATCAACCGTTGCTGATAGCTCAAAAGCCCCTTTATAGCCATGTCGCATGACTCCAGCCATCCATTTAGGGTTAATAACCCGGGAACGATATACCTGAGAAATTTCTTCTTTTAAAAGTTTAACTTTTGGGTTTTCAGGAATAGCATTATCTCCGAAATAAATCTCAGGATTTTCTCCCGTCAAGGTTCTAACCGCAACGGTCATTCCTCCTTGAAATTGATAATAGTCATCGGAATCTAATAAATCATGTTCTCGGTTATCTTGGTTTTGCAGAACAATTTGCATATTTTCTAACCGATTTTGAAAGGCTTTTGACGCAGAAATTCCCTGTTGATAGCCAGAATTTGTGCTGGTATAAGCGTAACTACTCCAGTTAATATAGGCTGTTGCTAAATCTTGATCTGTTTGCCAGTTTTGGGATTCAATTAATCCTTGTAAACCTGCCCCATAAGCTCCGGGTTTAGACCCAAAAATTCTCAAGCGCGATCGCAAATTTGCCTGTTCAATTGTTAACCCTTCTTGTATCCAAAATTTGGTTTCCTGTTGAACTTTGGCGGCTAAAGGATTTTGATCTTCAGTTTCATCTAAATTAGAAACAGCAATTACCGCCTGATCAAATAGATCAATTAAATTGGGAAAAGCATCTCTAAAAAACCCTGAAATCCTTAGTGTGACATCCACCCGGGGACGACCTAAAATAGAAACTGGTAATATTTCAAAATCAACTACTCGCCGCGAAGGATAATCCCAAACAGGTTTTACGCCTAATAATGCTAAGGCTTCCGCGATATCATCTCCCCCAGTTCGCATTGTTGAAGTTCCCCAAACTGATAATCCTAATGTGCGGGGATATTCGCCATTTTCTTGGGTATAACGTTCAATTAATACTGATGCGGCTAATTCCCCAACTCTCCAAGCAGTTTCTGTAGGAATAGCCCGAATATCAACGGAATAAAAATTACGTCCGGTGGGTAAAACATCGGGTTTTCCTCTTGTTGGTGCCCCCGATGCACCACTCTTGATAAATCGACCGTCTAAACCTTTTAATAGATTGGTAATTTCTTCGGAAGTTCTCAATAAATTGGGTAATAATTTATTCTGAATCCAGTTTAATTCCCTTTGGATTAATTCTGTAGATTTGACCCCCCCTAACCCCCCCTTGGTAATGGGGGGAACTGGAATTGTTATTAAAAACTCTTGTTCCCCCACTTGGCAAGGGGGGGCTAGGGGGGGTAATTCTTCAACAAAAGTAGAAGTTAAAAACTCTTGTTCCCCCACTTGGCAAGGGGGGGTTAGGGGGGGTAATTCTTCAATTAAATTAATCGCATATTCTTCAATAACTGCCACCCCATCCCCAACAGTTCGACAGAATTGATGATTAATAGTTTGATTAATAATTTCCCCATAATCTGATGTTAAAGGATCAAATTCTAACTGCCAATATTGGGCGATCGCGCGAGTTAAACCCAATCGTTTATTGTCAGGATGACGGGCTATAGAAATAATTAAATCCCTTAATTGTTCACCTTGGGGGCATTGCCCAAAAATATGTAATCCATCCCGAATTTGTGCTTCTTTTAACTCACATAAATAGCGATCTAATTCACTAAAGATGGAATCTTGATCCTTTAAAACTGCCTGTTTATTGAGTTTGGGTAAACCCAATTCTTCCTCTAAATTTTCCTGTTGAATTAACTGAATAATTCTTTCTGAAATTAACAATAACCGCGAGGGATCTAAACTTTGGGCTTGATAATATTCATCCATTAACCCTTCTAACTGTTGTAATGATCCATATAATTCCGCACGGGTTAAAGGAGGGGTTAAATGGTCTAAAATTACCGCTTGAGAACGACGTTTAGCTTGGGTTCCCTCCCCTGGATCATTAACAATAAATGGATAAAAATTCGGCAATGCACCTAAAGCTATTTCAGGATAACAGTTTTCTGATAATCCTACACTTTTACCCGGCAACCATTCCAAATTCCCATGTTTTCCTAAATGAATAATTGCATCGGCTTGAAATTGCGATCGCAACCAATAATAAAATGCCAAATAATCCGGTGTAGGTTCTAAATCCGGGGCATGATAATTTAAGTTAGGATCAAGATCATAGCCCCGAGAAGGTTGTATCCCGATAAAAATATTTCCCCGTTGAATCCCTGAAATAGCAAAGCCTTTAGCGGTCTTTTGTTCCTCTTGAAAATGATCTTTCCATCGGTTATTAATAGCAGTTTGAATGGTAAGGGGTAAGGTTAAAAAATAGTCTTGATAGTCTGCAAAGGATAAACTTTGATCAATAGATCGCAACTCCCAACCTTCCGGGTCATTGGTAATTCCTGATGTTAATTGATCAATTAATTCTTCTCCGGTTTCAGGAGAATTTTCTAGGAAATATCCCGCTTTTTCTAAGGCTTTTAGAATTTCAATACAACTGGCTGGCGTATCCAAACCCACTCCATTACCTAAACGTCCATCTCGACAGGGATAGTTAGCTAAAATAATCGCAATGTTTCGTTTTGATGGGGGTTTCTGTTGTAAATTAATCCAATTTTTGGCTAACTCGGCGACAAATTTAATCCGATTTTGCACCGCCACATATCTAACAACATTGGTTTCTAAGGTAGGATGCCAATTTTCAATAGCTTTAAAAGAAATCACCCGACTAATAATTCGTCCATCCACTTCGGGTAACGCGACATTCATCGCAATATCCCTGGGGGAAAGTCCCATAAAATTATTTTCCCATTGTTCTAAACTTCCCCCACTTAAAATTACTTGTAATACTGGAATATCCAAGGAAAATAATGGGGGTTGACTACTATCTTCTGAAGTCGAAGAAATCGAAAAACTGGTGGTATTAATTAATAATTGAATATTAGAATTAAAATAGTTTAAAACTTCCGTTTGTATGTCGGGATCTCGTAGAGAAGAAACAAAAATAGGAATAGGTTTTAACTGATATTCAACTAATGCTTGACATAAAGAATCAATCGGATCTAAATTTCCAGATAAGTAATGAGCGCGATAAAATAGAATCCCAACCCCAGCACTATAATCATCGGATTTTGCCGATTGATTCCACTGATAATAACCCACTTTTGGAATCGTAACTGGCGGAATAATCGGATAATTTTTATTGAAAATATGATGGCTAATTAATAACAGAGCATTAGCAAAATTATCGACTCCCGCTTCAGTTAAATATCGCCAAACTTGATCAACAATTGATAATGATACTGTGGAATGACTGATTAAATCTGGGTCGGGACGATCTTCACCCGGAAGGATAATTAATTGAGTTTTAGTTTTAGTAAAAATGTTTTGTAAAACTTCTAATCCATACGACCAATAGGAACGTCCTCCTAATAGTCTTAAAATAATAACTTGGGCTTTTTCTAAAACAGTTTCTGCGTAGGTATCAATGGTTAATTGTTGTTGTAATTGTAATAAATTTGTTACCCGCAACGCCGGAAAATCAGCCGGAAGTTTGGATACCACCGTGGCCAAGGTTTGAATATCCGTATCCGCCGCCGTTAAAAAAATAATTGGTGCGGGGGTTTGTTCAATAAAAATCACTCCGTCTGTATCGGGGTTCCATCCGCCGGGTGTGGCTGCAATTCTGTGCATTTTAATTCAAAAAGTAGGTTTAATTTCAGGTCTCTAAAATTATAAATTCTAATAATTTATATTCTCATTCTAACGGATTTGTTCAATACAATTTGGCATGGATTAGTTGACAAAATTTTAAATTTACATAATTGACTTAAATTCTGTCCTATTATATTATATCATGATTGGAGTGAAAAAGAGTAAATATTTCTTGAACTGTTCCAGCTAATTCCTTCCAGGATATACCCATTTAGATGGCTCAGTCTTAATCCTTTATAAATGTAGAGGGTCAATATCGATATTAATATAGACAGAACCAGAATTAAACTCATAAAATTTAGGTAAAATCATAGAAGAATCTTGAGTAGTTTTAATTAAAATTTGCCACCGATAACGATTAGCAACCCTAAGAATCGGAGCCGGAGCCGGGCCCAATAATTCAAAGTCAGAATTAGGATTATTTTCTAATAAAAATTCTGCTAATCTTTGAGCAGTTTGTTCAACATCTTGCTGATTAAAACTACTTAAACGTAATAATATTAAACGACCATAAGGCGGATAATTTAACTCCTGTCGCTGTTGTAATTCCGTAGCAACAAAAGACTCATAATCATGACGTTGTACCGCTTGAATCACCGGATGTTCGGGGGTATAGGTTTGTAAAATTACTCGCCCAGGATCATTCCCTCGCCCCGCCCGTCCTGCGACTTGAACTAAGGTTTGAAAAGCCCGTTCACTGGCGCGATAATCTGATAAATGTAATAACCCATCTGCTGATACAATTCCGACTAAACTAACAGACTCTAAATCTAATCCTTTAGTTAACATTTGGGTTCCCACTAATAGATCCGCTTCTCCATTAGCAAACTGAGTTAATAGGGTGCGATGGGCATTTTTTCGGGAGGTAGTATCACTATCAAAGCGAATACATTTTAACTCAGGAAATAACCGATTTAATTCTTCTGTAACCCGTTGAGTTCCACTACCAAAATGTTTAAAATAAGGTGAGTCACAATCGGGACAACCTTGGGGATAGAGTTGACTATAATTACAATAATGACATCTCAAAAGTTGGGCGGCATTTTGATGTTCATGATGATAGGCTAAGGAGACATCACAATGGGGACATTCCATCACATAACCGCAACTGCGACAGGAAACAAAGGTACTATGTCCCCGACGATGAATAAATAATATCCCCTGTTGACCTGTGGCTTTTAATTGATGTAGGGCGGTTTGTAAATCATAACTAAAAATAGAGCGATTTCCTTGACGCAATTCTTGACGCATATCAACTATTTTTATAGGCGGCATTGGTCGCGCTTGAATACGTTCGGGAAGGGATAAATAAAACCGATTTTGTTGAGTTTTTTGTTTAATTTCTAGCCAACTTTCTAAGGAGGGAGTTGCTGATCCTAATATTAAGGGACAATTTTCTAATTCCGCCCGCCATTGGGCAACTTTTCGGGCATGATAACAGGGAGAAGGTTGATCTTGTTTGAAACTGCTATCATGTTCTTCATCTAAAATAATTAATCCTAATTTCGGTAAAGGTGCGAAAATAGCTGAACGAGTTCCAATAATAATTTGGGGTAAACCGAGGGTCATATTCCGCCAAGTATCATAACGTTCTCCCTCGGAAAGAGCGCTATGATAGACAAAGACTTGTTCGCCAAAACGGGCGCGAAATCGGTCAGTTAATTGGGGAGTTAAGCCAATTTCAGGAACTAATATTAAGGCTGATTTTCCTTGAGTTAGAATGGGTGCGATCGCTTGTAAATAAACCTCTGTTTTTCCCGAACCCGTAACCCCATGTAATAATATTTGAGCATAACTGGATAAACTGTTAATTGCTTGTAAAGATTCCGTTTGATATTGATTTAATATTTTAGGTTGATCGGAGGTTTTAAAAATACCTTGTTCCTGTCTTAAAACTTCCCTTTCAGTAATTACAATACAGCCTTTTTCAGCTAAATTTTTTAACAGACTAGAACTGGTACTACAAATTTTTATTAAATCATTAAACCATAGTTCTCCCCCTTGTTGCTTGAGAACTTTAATCACAAGCAGTAAAACTTCCTGTTGACGAGAGGTTAAATCTAAGGGGATAATATCATCAACTAATGTCACCGCCTGTTTTAATTTAGGACGGGGAGGACTGGGGGGTTCTAAATAACTTTCGATCCATTTTCTTTGTAATAAATCTTTTAAACCCCGTTGGGGATTAATCACATTTTGTTTTAAATATTTCCAAGTAAAATCTCCGGTAACTGAAGATTGTAAGATTTTTAAGATAGAAGCAGCAGCCGGATTTAAAAATAATTGAGCATCCTTTGGGAGTGTTTCAGGAATTAAACGGATACGACGTTGACTTTTTCCTAATAATCCTGGGGGTAACGCCGTCCGAATAACTTGAATTAAGGGAGTTTGATAATAATTAGAAACTTGCTGTAATAGTTGCCAATAGGTTGAAGGGAAGAAACCATTACAAATAATATCTTCAACAGCTTTAACTCTACTTTCCGGTAAATCAGAAGGAACTTGATCCATCAACCGGATCACAATTCCTCCTAATTGTTGATTCCCAAAGGGAACACTAACAATATCTCCAGGTTTGACAATTAAATCTTGAGGAACGCGATAAGTAAATAGTTTTTGTTCCTCTTGTTCTTCCGTATTAAAACCATAAGGAACATCAACTAATACTTCAATAAACCATTCTGAATTTAAAGCAGAATTATCCGAATCATTCTGATAGTAAGATGCACCAGGTTCGGCAACAATAAACTTAGATTGATCGCAAGTCAAAGAAGACATCAGTAGTTTTTGTTGAGGATTAATATTGAGAAGGGTGGCGGGTAACGGAGCCGGAAAACCGAACACCGACACCGCTTAGATTAAGTATTACCTAATAAATCAACGATCGCTTGTCGTTCAGAAGATTGGTTATGAAAAACTTGACGGGTATCCGTAATCAACCAATCCAGGGCTGCTGCTTGGACATCAATAGAAGCTCCCAGCTTGTCCACACAATAGCGCCCAAATACCAATTTATCAACTAAACGCACTCCCAGCCCCAAACGGGAATATTCAAAAATCACACTATTGTCCACATAGGCATCGCTGCAAACCCAGCAATTCGGGCCAATCATTGTCGGGCCAATAATCGTCGCTCCGTCTTCAATTCGAGTCATCCCGCCAATATAAACAGGGCCTTGGATATTAACTTTATCCCAATTCACCGCTACATTCAGCCCCGTATATATGCCAGGGCGCACCTGTTGACCAGGGATAGAAACATTTTTAATATGTCCTAACAGCACACTGCGAATTGCTTGCCAATAGTCAGGGACTTTCCCAATATCCACCCATTCAAAATCCATAGAAATCCCATAAAAAGGAGCTCCAATTTCAACTAAATGGGGGAATAATTCACTACCAATATCATATTCACACCCGGAAGGAATATATTTAAAAATCTCTGGCTCAAAAATATAAATCCCCGTATTAATATCTGTACTGAGGGCTTCATTCACCGAGGGTTTTTCTTGGAAATCTTTAATCCGACCTGTTTCGTCAGTTACCACAACTCCATAACTAGAAACCTGCTCTTTAGGAACAGATTTCATCACAATGGTGGCAATGGCTCCCTTTTCTTTATGCCATTTTACGGCTGTGGCTAAATCTAAATCGATTAACGCATCGCCACATAAAACCACAAAAGTATCATCAAAAAAGGGATTAAAGTCTTGAATTCTTTTCATCCCTCCCGCCGAACCTAATGCTTCTCCAATTAAATTTCCGTCTTCAATTCGTCCTTCAAAAGAATAGGCAATATGAACGCCAAACTTTTGACCATCACGAAAATAGTTTTCAATTTCATCTGCTAAATGACTGACATTGACCATAATTTGATCAAAACCGTGTGTTCGTAGTAATTCCACCAAAAATTCCATCACCGGTTTTTGCAGGATCGGAATTAAAGGTTTAGGAATGGTATAAGTAATTGGACGGATACGAGTTCCTTTTCCAGCCGCCAGAATCATGGCTTTCATATTCACTTCCTCACAACCCTAAGCTATGTTTAAAATTATCCACTCACATTCAACTGACTAATCAGAATCGCTAAATGCCTTGTATGCACCAAGCACTGATACAGCATAACTGCTCTATTCTACAATCTGAGTTTTGAGTCTATTCATCAATTAATAGCCTATCAAGGTTCATGTTGCTTAATCCGTAGGATTCCAGAAAACTTCAACTTACACGATTTCAAGACTTTGTAGGTGGTTCTGTTAAAGAACGAACCTTCAGGTCTTGGTAAAATTCCTCTTGAGCGAGTTCCACTTTAGATTGGGCCGATAATAATAATAATGCCCAAAACACCCCCACCCGATCATGATTGGGGCCATGCTGAATCGGGGTTTCTTCCGGGGGCGGAACCTGTTCCGGTTGCTTGATCTCCAACCATAGACCTAATAACTGCTCCAAATCAAACCATTCTGGATTCTGTTGTGATCCTGAATTCAAAAGCTGTTCGACCTGTGCCGCCATTTCAACTAAATTTTCTTGATGGGCTAATTGAGCGATCGCCTTGGCGGTAGTGGCTCTGCTTTTAGCGTTGTTGGCGCGGGGACGAGGACGGGCTTTTTGGGCGGCAATGGTAGCGGCCATCAGTTGCAACTGTTCAATCAGTTCTTGCAACGTCACTTGTCGTTTTTGGGGAATTTTGGCAACAGCCCGCCGCCGGATTTGTTTTTCCAGTTGTTGGGGGCGTTCAATCCCATTTCCCTCATCTTCAGGGTCTAGGAATTCTTCCCCTTCCATGGGGCCAGCATTCGGGTCAAGGATTTCCGTCGCCATTAAACTATCAGCCTTGAGCAAGACTAACATTGAGGCATACAAAAACGCCTGACCCGACTGGGACAACTCGGCAAAATTGTTGATCGAGCTTGATTCCTCTGGGGGGGTTAGTTTACTCAAATAACGATCAATTACGTCAATGACCTGCACATCCCAAGGATCAATTTCTCCCCGTTGTGCCAAGTCAATCAGGAGCGCAATCCCCTCTGAGAGAGCCGTTAACGCATCTTGAGGGGTGGCAAGGGGTGGGGGAATCGGTTCGATGGGTTTAGGGCTATAAATTGCGGAATCGCCTGAAATCACTGAAGGTTCAAAGCTCAGTAGTTCGCTGAATATCTAAATTATTGTAGACTAAAACCTTTGTTTCTTAACAATACGATCTGCTCAATCAGTTGTTTTTTGATAAACTGGGTTTTAGATTAATGTCAGGGATTGAAAAAATCGAACCCTGAAAACATTTATTTGAACTGATCTACCCAAAATCCCCCACCTTAGACGAAGTGCAACCTGCGGAGAATAATGGCGGACTGTCTAGTAAAAAATCCAAGAGTTTAAAATATGCCTAGAGTAAGTTCACAATTATCCGATCTTCAGTGGGTCAAGCAAGTCCATGATTTCTTAATTGAAGTCGCCCGCGCTTCTTTGGCAGATACTCCTAAATTACCTGATAGTGTTTCCACTCAAGCCTTACCTTTAGCCCAAAAAGCCCAGAATATTCAGCAAAAAGTTGCCAAAACAGGTTGGCAATCTGAAAAAAGCCAATGGATTGAACAGGTGCGTCAACTATTACTAGAATTGTCTCGGGTTGCTTTAGGAGAACGTCCTAAACTCCCTGAAAATATTGCTCAACGGGCCCTAACCTTGGCAGAAACAGCCCAGGATATTCACGAAGACTCAGCCGATTCTGGAGAAGATGATGATTCAGAGGAGGGTCGGTACGAGACAGACAATTCCTCTGAGGAGGCCTCAGTTAATGATTTATTTAAGCATCTAAAAGACCGTTTAACCACGGAACAGCAAACTGCTAATGGGACTGGAGATGCCCAGTGGCAGCAATTGTTAACCTTACTGGATATGGTTCACCAGACCTATAACAGAATTCAAAAATCCTAATCTATTCCGACTCTGTTGAGGATATATCCTATTTGTTTCGGTGTTCAGTGTGTCCGCGACCCCCGGCTACGGATAAAATAGAAGTTGATTCAATTCCCGTGTTTTCTGTAGCCATGACTCAAACAATTGATTTCCTTAGCCATCTAAATACCTGCCAACGTCAGGCGGTGGAACATTTTTGTGGCTCGATGCTGGTGGTGGCGGGGGCAGGTTCGGGTAAAACACGGGCTTTAACCTATCGCATCGCTAATTTAATTCGCAGTCATCGGGTTCATCCTGAGAACATTTTGGCGGTGACTTTTACTAATAAAGCTGCCAAGGAAATTAAAGAACGGGTTGAGTTAATTTTTGCTCAACAACAGGCAGAACTCGAATTTGGAAAACCCTTATCAGCTTTAGCTGCCGATGAACAAACTCGCTTGAAATCAAAGGTTTATCGCAGTATTAGCAAACATCTTTGGATGGGAACCTTCCATAGTTTATGCGCTCGGATTCTAAGATATGATATTAATAAATATCAAGACGAAAGTGGCAGAAAGTGGGATAAGAATTTCTCCATCTTTGATGAAGATGATGCCCAAAAGTTAGTTAAGCATATTGTTCTCAAAGATATGAATTTAGATGATAAGAAATTTGAACCTAAAAAAATTAGATATTCTATTAGTAATGCTAAAAACCTAGGGTTTTCGCCTCAACAATATGCCAGGGAAAATCCTGATTATTATGGTAGAGTCGTATCGGAAGTTTATAGTTCCTATCAATCTCAATTAGCTTCAAATAATGCCTTAGATTTTGATGATTTAATTAGAGTCACCGTTGATTTACTCAGTCAAAATGAGCAAATATTAGCCTATTGGCATCAAAAATTCTGCCATATTTTAGTAGACGAATATCAAGATACTAACCGCACTCAATATAATTTAATTCGGTTATTAGTTACCAATGGGGAAAACCCCAGAACCATTAAAAATTGGCAAAATCGCTCTATTTTTGTGGTGGGAGACGTAGATCAATCTATTTATTCGTTTCGGATGGCAGACTATAAAATATTGTTAGAATTTCAACAGGATTTTGGCGATCGCCTCCCCGATGACGATACCCGTACTATGATTAAACTGGAGGAAAATTATCGCTCCCGGGAAAATATTTTACAAGTAGCAAATCATCTAATTCAACAAAATACCGAACGCATTGACAAAATCCTCCGTCCCACCCGAGGAGAAGGGCTACCAATTTATTGTTATCGGGCAGATGATGAAGTAGATGAAGCCAAATTTATTCTATCACAAATTCAAGGAATTAGTCAACAAAATCCCGAATTAGATTACGGGGCGTTTGCCATTTTATATCGAACCAACGCCCAATCTCGCGCCCTAGAAGATGTGTTATTAAGAAATAATATTCTCTATACCGTTGTCGGGGGATTAAGGTTCTATGACCGCAAAGAAATCAAGGATTCCATATCGTATTTACGAGTAATTGCTAACCCCGCCGATAGTATTAGTTTACTTAGAATTATTAATGTTCCCCGTCGAGGTATTGGTAAAACCACTATTGATGGGTTATTAAATGCGTCTAAACAGTTAGGAATACCCCTTTGGGAAGTGCTTAGTGATGAAGATTCTGTTAATACCATAGCCGGACGTTCAGCAAAATCCGTAAATCAATTTGCCCAAACTATTAAAACTTGGCAAGAACGCCTAGAAGACCATTCCGCCATGCAAATTTTAGAAGGAATTTTACAGGATGCAGGTTATATTCAAGACTTGAAAAATGAAGGAACAGATGAAGCCGAAAACCGCTTAGAAAATATTAAAGAATTGACGAATGCCGTCTCCCAATTTCAAGAGGAATATGAGGATAATACCCTGGGCGGATTTTTAGCCAGTGCCTCCTTAGCTTCCGATTTAGATAACTTAAAAGAAGGACAACAAGCGGTTTCCTTATTAACCCTCCATGCAGCGAAAGGATTAGAATTTCCGATTGTATTTTTAGTCGGTTTAGAACAGGGACTTTTCCCCAATTATCGCAGTTTAAATGACCCCTTATCTATTGAAGAGGAACGACGTTTATGTTATGTTGGGATTACTCGCGCCCAGGAACAGTTATTCTTAACCCATGCTTGTCAACGGCGGTTATGGGGAGCTTTAGAATCCTGTATCCCCTCAATGTTTTTACAAGAATTACCCGAAGGATTAATTCATGGTTATACCCCTCCCATTCAACCCAAAACAACTAAAAATAAAGGAACTAAAAAAGAGTCAAAATCACCGACTGAGATTAAACAACCAGCCAAAAGTGACAAATTAGAATCGGATGTTAAGGATTGGAAAGTAGGGGATAAAGTTTTTCATCGTACCTTTGGAATTGGAGAAGTCACCCACATTTTCTCAAATAAAGATAAAATGTCTTTAGCGATTAAATTTGGCAGTCTCAGTCCTAAAATTCTTGACCCAAATACTGTTCCCTTACAACGTTTCAAATAATCCCGTTGTTGCACTTGTTGTTGCACTTGTTGTTGCGCTTCAGCGCAATCTATTGTCAAAGTATAATAACGGAGAAGATGTGCTAAAGCACAACAACGGGTGGAGTTAAAGCTCAACAAAGAATTTAACTTTTTGATGAACAACGGCTAAATTCCACATATAATCATCTTTGATTAATATTTTGGATAATCATAAACAAGAATAGGATATAATGACAAAGAATCGCACTCACAATCACACCGTTTATGACTGACTAGCTTAGAATTCAAAAAGCTAAATACAACAGAACCTGTATATTCAGTCAGGGCGGGAGTCGGTTGGCGTGCCGTAGGAGTTATGAAAAATTCGGATACAATCCTATTATTTATGATACCAACAAATGATGTGAGAATTGATGCCCTTGTGGGTAGTAATCCCGATAATCCAGGGCAACCGTTGAAATGGAATGTTATACCTGGGGGAACCCTAACCTATAGTTTTGTGACCAATGCAGAAGCAAGCACTTACGAAACAGCACTTGATGAAACCGGAATTCAAGAAGTTGATGAAGCTACAAAGAATCAAGTTCGTCAAATCATGGAGACCGTTTATGGAACTGTTCTACCCATAAACTTTGTCGAAAATTCATTCGGGCAAGGTAATATTCGGATTATGTTGGGGGATTTAACTAATAGTCCTGATGCTGGTGCTTATGCTCTTGGAGATTTAGCTGACCCAAATGGTTTTCAGGCTGTAGTTTTGAAAACAGGAGAATATAACTTTGGGAATCTCCCCGGTACCTATGAATATTCAACCCTGATTCATGAACTAGGTCATGCACTGGGTTTAGAACATCCTGGTAATTACAATGCGGGAGAAAAAAATCCGACTCCACCTCCACCCGGGCGAGTATTCTTACCCTTTGAACAGGACAATTCTCGAAATACGGTTATGTCCTATAATCCGGGTAGCGCCACAGCAGGGGACGCAGGAGCACCGGAACCTCAAACCCTAATGCCATTCGATATTTTAGCCTTGCAGTTTTTGTATGGGGTTAAGAATAATAATACTGGTAATGATGTTTATACCTTCAATGATACGAACTTTAAACAGGTTGCCACAATTTGGGATAGTGGTGGTATTGATACCGTTGATTTTTCGGGTTTATCTGCGGATGAAGTCTATACCTTGCGGTTAGCTCCTGGGCTACCTTTTACCACCCAAGCCGCCCTCAAGGGATTAGACTATAATTTAGAACCCTCCCAAGGAGCACCAGAGGGAGCGACCTATAAAACAGATACCTTTGGAACCTATACCTCCTTTACAACCGAAATTGAAAACTTAATTGGAACCGCAGGCCAAGATGAAATTCTAGGCAACCGTTTTAACAATAGTATTCAATCAGGAAATGGAAATGATACGGTTTATGGTGGAAAAGGGGGCGATATTCTCGATGGGGGTGTAGGAAGCGATACTATTTATGCTGGTCGAGAAGCCGATCAAATCAATGGCGGTGAAGGTGATGATATTATTTCCGGTGATCGGGATAATGATACGATTACCGGAGGTGGAGGCAATGATCGCTTTATTCTCGCCCCGGGTTTGGGAACCGATACTATTACAGATTTTATTCAAGGTTCCGATGAATTGGCTTTATCAGGAGGGTTAACCTTTGCACAATTAGCCATTGTTCCCCAGGCCGGAGGAAGCGCCGTTCAAATTTCTGGAACTGGGGAAATTATCGCGGTTTTATCGGGTACAACCGTAGCACTAGGAGCCTCTGATTTTACCTTAGCTTAAAAACTAAAGCTCAACACCAAATTTTATTTTTTGATGAACAACGGCTAAATTCCACATATAGCAGGGAATAGAAAACTGGTAACTTGGTTAATTATTGCTGCGGACGAATGATTCTAATTAACTTACCTTGGAGATTTCCTTGATCAGAAATAGCTTCATTAATGCGTGTAGCTTGTCTTTCGGTATTTAAGTCTTCTTTGCAAATAATAATTCCAAAATGATCAGGGTGCGCTCGGTGCAATTGTCTAAAATCATCCCAATTTCGCGTTAAAATAGCACGCTCATTTCTGACAGCATAAGCAAGAACATCCTGATCAGGAATTCCTAATCCCGAATTTCCCCCTTCTTCAGTGGTAAGCACATCGTGACCAGCGAGACGCAATAATTTAACAATTGGTAATGGAAAATTTTCATCCGCATATAGACGATCCATTTTTCAATCTTCCTCATTTCTGCGAATAGCTGCCTCAATTTCTTCTGAATGAGTATCAGCATAAGTCCAAGCATTGACTAAATCCTCTGCTTTCAAGTGAGGGAAATCTTGTAAAATTCGAGCATCAGAAGCACCATTACGACGATAATTGATCAATGACCAAACGGGGATACGAGTGTTAGCAATTCTAGCATCGCCACCGCATACCCCAGAAGTTTTTTCAATTCCTTGCCAAACATTACTTAAACTTTGAACGAGCAATTGAATCGCCTGTGCTTTTTCTGTTAGACTTAATGCTAGAAGTTGAGGTTCTAAGTCTTTTAGTGTCATGTTACTGCCTCCTTTTTCATCATCAACAGTAATGTTTCTCTAATTATAATAGATAATGCTAAAGCTCAACACCAAATTTTATTTTTTGATGAACAACGGCTAAATTCCACATATAATCCTCAATTTCATATTCAGTTGCAGCTTGATTAATATAGGTTTTAGCCAGTTCTATATTTTGTTCTGCTTCATAATATAATCCTAAGTAAAGATGACTATAAAAATTCCCTGATTTTCCTTGTTTTTCTCCGATTTTTAATAAATCTTCCGGGGTACAATTCCCGGCAAATAATTCATAAACACTTCTCAAAACCGGACGCGGATCATTTTTAACTGGAAGTAGGGTATTTTTAGCAGCTTCAACTCCTTGAAATTGGGCAATACATAAATATCGCCAAACCGTTTCTTCAACGTCTTGGGAATTAACGGTTAAATCAATTTCAAATTGTTCAGCACCGAGTTGATATTGTTCTGTATAATAATAGGATAATCCCCGTTGCCACAAATAGGGTTTAATGCTAGAATCCAACTTTTCTGCGTGATCAAAGTCTTGAATTGATTCAGTAATTTTCCCTAATTTAAAATAAACCATTCCCCGTTGAATATATCCCCGAATATCATCAGGATGGGAATGAAAATATTTAGTCCAGTAGTTGAGTTGTTGTTCTAAGGAAAGAGGCATATTTGATATTGTTGTTGCGCTTAAGCGCAATCTATTGTTAAACTACAATAACAGAGAAGATGCGCAACAACCGGCGGAGCTAAAGCTCAACAAAGAATTTAATTTTTTGATGAACAACAGCCATTACCCATTACCCATTACCCATTACCTCTTGCCCGATCTCCTTGCTATCCCAGAAAAATCTGTTATAATGGTTTCAAGGTTGTGCTGCGGCGTTGGTGATTTGCCGATATGTTTTTTTGATCTATAGCTTTAAGAATACGGGAGCCAAGAGAATTGCAGGCGGCAGTAAACCGAGCTTAGACTCGGAAACTTTAAGTCTGGTCGAGGTACCCACCTGGTTTTGCCCAGGTCAAAAGCTGAGGTAACACGGCGTTGCGGTTAACCTTATCGATCAAGTTCTGAAACGATAGAAACTATAATAGGCCGTCCATTTCTAAATCTTCAATAATTTGTAATCCCCTCGGATCACCGACTCTTAATAACGATGATTTAGCATCATCCTTAACCCCTACATCCCCATCTTCTTCTAAGGCTTCAATTAAGGCATCAATAGCCACGGCATAAACAACATTAGAGGGTAGTTCTCGACAGAGTTGACCCAATGCCCAAGCGCAGTTACTTCTAACCGCCGGAACCGGATCTTGACGGAGGGCTTCAATCATGGGGGGAATTGCCCGAATCACGGTATCATAACTCACTTTCGCCATTTGACCGAGGGAACTCGCCGCCCACAGACGCACGGCGGGAATATCGGTTTTTAGGGCATCTAACAAAGGTTCTAAAGCTCGGCGATCGCCACAGGTTCCTAAAGCCCAAACCACCCCTTTACGGACATAACCATTCCAGTCTTGATGCAGTTGTGTAATCAAAGCTTCCACCACTTGGGAATTAGAATTGCGTCCCAAGGCATAGGCCACACTTACCCGCACCAAAGGGCAACTATCCTTCAACAACCGAATTAAATCAGGAATAGCCCGCCTGTCCTTAATTTCACAAAATGCCCTGGCCGCAATCATGCGCTGTTGCGGTTCGGATGAGGTTAACAACAGCAACATTTCCTCTGGATCGGGTTTGGCCATTTCGCCATCATCCAATTGATCCAAAGGACTTTCTAAGGGGTCTTGATTATTGGTTACGATCAGTTTTTCATCCTCCATATCATTAATTTACAACAATTTGTCATCGTTGATGTTATCAATTCTAGGGAAGTTCAACCTCTCTGTATAGAATCTTCTGCATCGACAAAGATTGAGGTTGATAACCTAGTTTCTGATAAAGATTGAGAGCGGGTTGGTTATTCGTGAAAACTTGTAGACTGATTTTGCGATCGCCTCGTCCTATGGCCCACTGTTGGACATGAGCCATTAAAGCCGAACCAATACCCCGTTTTCGGTGTTCTGGTGCGACATACAACAAAAAAACATGGGCGGTGCGTTCTCCGTCGGCCAAATCAATCGCATTACCTAACCATAAACAAGCTATCGGTTCGGGAGGGTAGGAGTCTGGGTTGAATTTATCCACCCACCACAAAGGAGTTTGAGGCGAAAAATACTGCTCAACAGTTAGGGCGAGATGGCTTAAATCTTGATCGGGGAATTGTTCCTTATAGGTTCGATATGCAAACTTGAGTAATAAAGCCCGATCTAAACGTGACCCCTGGCGCAAATGATAACCGGGAATAAAAACTTCAGACACGGATATGATTAAGGAAATAGGTCGCCGATGTAGTAATCGTGCCAATGGGTGCTGGGGCGGTCATATCTCCAGGGAGAAAAATTCGCGCACTGACAACGAACAGAGCGAATAAAAACATGATGACCACAATCAATGGGGCTATATATTGACGAAAGAATGCCATAATCAGTTATCAGTTATCAGTAAACAGTTTTCAGTGTAGGAATTGTCGGTTTTTAGCTAATAACCTACAATACAATAAAAACTATCAACTATGAACGAATAACTAATAACTGGTACGGATGCAATAACAGCCTGACGAGATTGCGCTTTGTTTAGGCGCGTCTAACCACTGATAACTGTTTACTGATAACTGAATTAAATGACTTCTATCCTCGTTAAACCATCTTTGCCTCGACCGATCAATACTCCCACTGTTCATCAACTCTCCAATGGTCTGACCATTGTGGCAGAACAGTTAGCAGTTGATGCGGTAAATCTCAATGTTTGGATTAATATTGGTTCAGCCATTGAATCCGATGATATCAACGGTATGGCGCACTTTTTAGAACATATCGTTTTTAAAGGCACACCCCATCTGCAAATCGGGGAATTTGAGCAAAAAATCGAACAACGGGGCGCGGTCACCAATGCAGCAACCAGTCAGGACTATACCCATTACTACATCACCACCGCCCCCCAGGACTTTGCGGATTTAGCTCCTCTACAATTTGATGTGGTTCTGAATGCCAGTGTCGCGGATGAAGCCTTTGAACGGGAACGATTTGTCGTCTTAGAAGAAATTCGTCGGGCTGAAGATAACCCAGGTCGGCGTTCCTTCCGTCAGTCCATGGAAATCGCCTTTGAGCGACTCCCCTATCGTCGTCCGGTTTTGGGGCCAGCATCGGTGATTGAGCAGTTACAATCTCAACAAATGCGGAATTTCCATGGCACTTGGTATCAGCCCCGCTCCATGACCGTAGCAGTGGTCGGAAATTTACCCGTGGAAAATTTGATCCAAACGGTAGAAAATTCCGTTAGCTCGGTTTATTCCCCATCCTCGTCGGGTTCTGCCCTCCCTGAACTACAACCCTGGACTCCTGAAGCGAGTTTTCAGGAAATTGTTCGTCAAGAAATCATTGATGATACCTTGGAACAAGCCCGATTATTGATGTTGTGGCGTGTACCTGGTTTAGTAGAACTTTCTGAAACCTATCCTTTAGATGTTTTAGCCTATATTTTAGGTCAGGGCAGAACCGCACGACTATTCCAAGACCTACGAGAAAATCGGGGGTTAGTTTCGTCGATTTCTGCGAGTAATATGACCCAGCGTTGGCAGGGGGTATTTTATATTTCAGCCCGTTTGCCCGTGGAGAATTTGGCTCTGGTTGAAGGAATTCTCACCGATCATATTCGTCAAATCCAAAGCGAATTAATTACCGAAGATGAAATTGCTAAAGTTAGGATGCAGGTGGCAAATCGGTTTATCTTTGGAAATGAAACTCCTAGCGATCGCGCCGGGTTGTATGGATACTATCAATCTTTGGTGGGGGATTTAACTGCTGGTCTCTATTACCCCGATCATATTCAAAGTTTGAGTTCAGAAACCATTCAACAGGCAGCACAACGGTATTTGTCTCCTGATGCCTATGGAATTGTGATTTTGAAACCTTCCTCAAACAGTCATCAGTAGTCAGTTATCAGTTATCAGTGAAAGAGTAAAAAATTACGTTCCTTGAATTAAAGAAAACCCCGAGTTGGGAAGTTTCACCGGGACTAATAATGGTAAAATTGTCCTGACAACTTTGATCCCCATGTTTTTTGAGTCATTGGTGAGAATTAGCCTCTGTCAGCACCCCGCACTCTCTGTGACGGGGCCATGCGCGGAGCGCAGGCTACGCGACTGGTGCCCCTAACTTCAGTTAGTTGACCAGCCTAAGTCTTAACTGACTACGTTTTTTGAGTTATGACACCCTGTTGGATGCGATAGCGAAGCGTGGCGTCATCCATAGCTAGTCCCTGGCTCTGTCCTTAGTAGTTAAACAGTTTTACGAGGGGTAAGACAGTGCTACTAGCCTAACAAGCTCTTAAAACTTTGGCGTTCGCGTAGCGTGTGCGAAGCACTAAGCTAACTTTACCCTAGAAATAGGAGTTAGGAGGGCAACCATACCCTCCTCCCTGAAAGGGGAAATATAAAGCCGTCCTATAAGGCTTGCCCTGAGCTTGTCGAATGGGACGGGGTTTCTACCCATTTTTCTGATGAAACTACAAGATTTTCTTGGTAAAAATACTCGATATGATATTAAAGGTATTTCTGAAGATGACGAACTTTCCCGCCAAGTTCAGACTCGACTAATTGATTTAGGACTACTTGATCCGCCTGTGGATGGGGTTTTTGGCCCGAAATCAACGGCGGGATTACACCAATTTCAGAAGTTGATGGAGTGTGGTGAAGCGGGTTATCTGGGCGCAGTAACGGCGAAAAAGCTAATAGAAGCAAAACGGGAACAGATTCCCGTAGCAACTCCAATTCTGAAAACCGTTAAAAGTACAGTTTTTAAGGTTAAACCGATTGCTTCTTCTCAACTAAATGACTCGGAAAAATTTGCGATTCCCGCCAATAAAGAATTTAGTGTTTTAGCCTACGATCCCATCCGTGGACATTTACGAGTCGCTTTACGCACTGAATCCTACGATGGATATTCTGTTTTATATATTTGGGGAGAACACGCGGAAATTCATGAAAATGGCAGCCGGGTTTATCCTAAACCCATTCCCAAAAGTGCCCGTCTCAATGTTCCCTATAAATCTCAATTGGATAATTGGTTTAATCCGACGGGCTCTTGTAACGTAACTTCCCTGGCGATGTGTTTAGAATATTTAAAAGCTCGTCGCAAAACCAGTTCCGGTCAGTTTGAAGATGAACTCTATGAATATGCCATTAATAAAGGCTATAGTCGTCATAATCCCTACGATTTAGCTCGAATTGTTCGCGATTATGGTTGTCAGGATTATTTTACTGAAAATGCCGTCATTGATGATATCAAAGATTGGATTGCAGCCGGAAATCCCGCCGTTATTCACGGGTATTTCACCTCCTTTGGTCATATTATGCCTGTGGTGGGTTATGACGAATATGGATTTATTGTTCATGACCCTTATGGGGAATGGTTTTCCTCCGGTTATCGCACGGATTTGAGTGGGTCTTATTTGAATTATTCCTATCGACTGATCCGCCGTGTTTGCATACCTGATGGTAGTTTTTGGGTACATTTTATTTCTAAGTAGTTGTTAGGAATAAAAGTGTAATCTTAGGGCGAGGTTTGTTTACTCGCCCCTAAAGTTTAATTTAGATTCTCATGCTTAAATCTAACCAATTTGAACGGGTAATCGGGGCGCTAGTTGAAACATAATCAACTCCGGTTTTTGCAACTGAATAAATAGTTTCTAAAGTAATATTTCCCGATGCTTCTATTTTAATTCTGGGGTTATATTCACGGATTATATTAACGGCTTCGCCCATTAACTCTAAGGACATATTATCTAACATAATAATATCCGCTTGATGGTCTAAAGCGATTTTAACTTGTTCTAAGGTTTCTGTTTCCACTTCAATAGTTAAAGGATAAGGCATAGTTTCTCGAATTTTTGCGATCGCTTCTGCAATTCCCCCCGCCGCCGCAATATGATTATCTTTAATCATAATCGCATCATCTAATCCCATCCGATGATTTTTTGCCCCACCGACTTGAATCGCATATTTTTCTAATAATCTTAATCCGGGTGTGGTTTTACGGGTATCCACTAATTGACAGGGTAAATCAGCGATCGCTTCTACATATTTCCGCGTCTCCGTAGCAATTCCACTCAGTCGCATCGCTAAATTTAACGCGACTCTTTCCCCTGTTAATAATGCTTCTAAACTCCCCTCTAAAAATGCAATTTTTGTCCCTTTTTCACACCATTCTCCCTCTTTAACTAAAGGAGTAAATTCTATCTGATGATCCAACAGTTGAAACACTCTTTCCGCAATAGATAATCCGGCAATTATACCCTTTTCTTTAACAATCCAATCAGCAGATTTGATCTGATTTCCGATTAATAATCCTGCGGTCGTGCGATCGCCCCGTCCAATATCTTCTAATAACCATTGTTGTAATAGGGGATCTAAAATAACCCTAGGAGGTAATACTGCATTCATATTCAATCTATTAGGAATATCAAAACATCCTACAATACCGGGGGTCAAAGAAACCGGGTTTCTAATACCAAAGCCTTCCTCCTATTTACCACTGGAAGAAGGCTTTAGTTTAATATTAACCTGGCACCGAGCTATTTTCCCAGGCGGCTACCCGCCAAGTATCTTCGCCGTGTCAGCGTTTCACTTCCGAGTTCGAGATGGATCGGAGTGGTTCCACTGAGCCATAGACACCAGGAAAGCTTTATAAAACTTTTCCTGTGTTGGGAGCTTTGCGTTTTTGCGGTTCGCTCGTTTCTCCCTCACAATTTAATAATCTACTTGATTTCTCTAGGAATGTCAACCCCTTTTTTAAAATATTTTTTTTGATCCTCTGATCCGGCTTGGTGAGGGGGTTTGACGGATCAAGTGGGTCAAAGAAACAGGGTTTCTGTGCAGATGCCTTATTCGTACCCTAACTTTTAATTAGAAACCCGGTTTCTTACGAAACTCCTTGCTATGCGATCGCTTTGAAACTCTGCGCCGTAACTAAGCTAGATGAAACGCCATTGAGGGTGACGAGAACTTCCTGGCCAAAAGAGATTAAGGTTCCCGCCGAGCCTTGGGTAACAGAAAGTTGGGCAAAAGTTAAACCAGCTTGCAATCCCAAGGAATCAAACCCATTCTCAAAGTCAGTCACCACATCGCCACCGCCACCAGAGCGCAAGACAAAAGTATCGCTACCGGAACCACCTGTTAATGTGTCACCTCCCAAATTCCCGAAAAGGAGATCATTGCCTTCACCACCCTTGAGAACATCGTTTCCCGCGCCTCCAAAGATAGTATCGTCACCACCCAGGCCAGAAATATTATCGTTGTTGCGATTGCCATTGATGATATCCGCATCAGCCGAACCCGTGACGACATCATTCCCATCGAGCGATCGCAAACCACCCGAACGCCCCGCCAATAGTCCCGACGTCACTGTAAAAACATTATCGGCATTATTCAAGTTAAAGAAATCCGAGGCTAGAGCCGTATCGCTGCGGGCGGTTAGGATTTGAATGCGATCGTCTTGGGCTGGTGGTACATCCGCCTCGGTGAACGATCCGATCGCCGTCAGATAATCCGCCACCGCCTTTTGCTCCCGACCTGGGGTATTAAAAGTTGAGTCAGATCCTTCTGCTGCAAGGCTGACGGGGTTAGAGGTAGCGGCAAAGTCTGGGAAAGGATAGCCATCGCCTCCATCTGCCAGGAACTTCAGGGTCACGGTGCGGAAGGCTCGGTTCGGGTCACCGACTAACTGACCATTTTCCACCACAATATCCGTAACGCTGCCCGATTCGTCTCGCA